>JGI24707J26582_10000674_pt1 | contig 26825 bp, 24 predicted proteins | sample BioPla1DNA1_FD_26582 | JGI IMG/M metagenome (IMG submission 26582)
GGCAAAATAAAATACTATGATATTGAAAATATTAGTGAGTTTTTGTCCAAAATTAAGGGGTCAATCCGAGTCAAGTCTAATTAACATGAGTATAGCTTCCATGAAAGACGATAATGATATAGTATCAATATATTTCAATGGATGGTTGTTTGAAGATTATGAAGATGCTAAAATAGCTTTGTTGGGAAGTATTTTGGATACCATTGAAAAAAATCGAAAACTTACTGAAAAAGCTAAACAGTGTATTGATGGTTTATATAAAAGTATTGATAAGATGAAGCTGATTAAAAATGCAATTGGTCTAGGAATGGGGGCATTCCTAACAGGGGGAGTAAATATCGCAGTTGACTATGCTATTTCTGTCGTGCTAGATAAAATATTATCATCAAAGAATGAGATATTAAAAGAGGATATTTTGGAAACGATTAATGAAGAATTGACAAACAAAGAAGTGCGTGAAAGTATTAGTACTTTTAGGGCTGATTTTGACAACTTATTGAAGCAAACAAAAATTGGTAGGTTAGTTGTATTTATTGATGAGCTAGATAGATGTAGCCCAGAAACAATATTAGAAACACTTGAAGCAATACGGCTTTTCTTATATGTTGGGCGAACTGTTTTTATCATAGGTGCTGATGAAAGGCATATTTCGTATGCTGTACAAACAAAATTTAAAGAGATTAAAGGTCTTGGAATTGATATTGGAAAGGAATATTTAGATAAAATTATTCAATATCCAGCAAGAATACCAAGGTTAAGTACTCGAGAAGTGGAGTTATATATTTCATTACTATATATGGAAAAGGAACTCACGAAGGAAGAATTTGAAAAAACAATAGAGTTTATTAATGAGCAAAAAAGTAAGAATTTTTTTGATTTTCAGCTTGATTATAATTTATTAAAGAGTTTCGATGAGGATGTTGCAAATAAAGTTAAATTGAGCTTAGAGATATCAAAGCAGATTTCATCGGTTTTAGCTAAAGGTCTAAATGGTAATCCAAGACATTGTAAGCGTTTTTTAAATTCTATGGAAATGAGATTGAATATGGCCAGATATAAAGGAATTGAGTTAGATAGAAAAATCTTAGCTAAAATAATGCTGCTGGAATATTTCAAACCAAGGATGTTTGCAGAATTAGTAAGTGCACCAGTTGATTTGACGGGTAAAATAGTTGAATTATCAGCCCTTGAAAATAACGAAGCTGAATCATTAGAAGTATTGGCCTCGTGGAAGGATGATGATTGGATAAAAAGTTGGCTAAACATGGAGCCTTATATTGGAAATGAGGATTTGCGTCCATATTTTTACTTTGCTAGAACTTCGCTTGATAATAGGTATGAAATGCCAAAGATGAAATTGAGCAAAGTAGCAAATGAGGTATTGAAAAAATTGATATCAGGTTCCGAATCAGCTCTACGTAGTGCTTGTGATAAAGCAGAAGAAGTAAATGATTACGAGGCAGCATTAATAATTGAACATTTAATTTTGCAAACTATAAGTTCCAGCGAAATAAATGATATGCAATTTAGAGCATTATTAGAATGGGGAAAACTAAAAAAGGAAACACATATTGCAATAATTAGTGGTTTAGAGGCTTTGAGTGGTACTAGGATAAAACCATCCCATAAAGGGGAAACTACAAGTATATGTATTATCCAATGGAAAATGGACAAAGACAAAATCCCAATGGGATGGGAAGTATTGAGGTTTTGAGACAAAGGGCAATAATCTAGTGTTTAGTTTAGTAAATATAAAAATATCCTATATATTATATGGAATTATATTAATTATAGTGGTTCTATTTGCAGTAATTATTATGAAGGCTTTAAGACAGGTTAAATCTAAGGCTAGTTAGAAATATAATCTTTTAAATTTATATTAGATAATTAATTTATGCAGATGATAAAAGTGGTTTAATAGTTTAGGAGGAATTAATCCTATGACAACCCAAGGTTTTAATGCTCATACTAAATATAGAATATTACAACATGCATTAAAGAGCAAAAATATCAGTGAAACTTGTAAACTATTTGGTATATCTAGAACCACCTTTTACAATTGGCAAGAGGATTATGAAAAGCATGGTATGGCTGGATTAGAAAATAAAAAGCCACGGAAGCCTAAAATGCCAAATCAAATTAGTAAAACCATAGAAAGGGAAATTTTAGACTATGTAATTAAATATCCCAAGGATGGTCCTAGAAGAATTTATTATGAATTAAAAGCTGAAGGTTTTAATGTAGGAGAAACTGGAATATACAATGTACTAAAACGAAATAATCTAACTAGAAGGAAACAAAGGATTGAATACTCTAAAAATGGACAGGTTAATTATGAACAAATTAGAAACAAAAACAAAAAATTATTAGATGAAATAGATTTTAACAAGACTTATCCAGGGCATTTAGTAATTCAAAAAATAGACTATATGGGTACCTTTGATAAGATTGGTAGAATATATCAATACTGCTTTTACGATACTCACTCTAAATGGGGTGAAGTGAAACTTTATAATAGAAAACAAGATATTGATATATGGCATTATTTTGAATTAAAGCTAGTTTATTTACTGGAAATTTTTAATTTAAATATTGAGAATATAGTTACAGAAAGAACTAGGGAGTTTTTACCTTATTTTGTTAAAGGGGACAAATACAATAAAATTTTAGAAGAATATAATATTAATCACCTGTTTATCCCTCCTGAAGAGACAAGCCTATTTAGTGGAATAATGGAATTTAACAAATACTTGGTTAAGGAATTTTACAATAAAATTCCAGGTAATAAAAATCTAGATTCCTTTATAAAAGTGGAAAATTCCATTAGCAGTTTTCTCAGGGAATATAATTTTACCAATATAATATCCAAAGGTCCTAGTAAAGGACAGACTCCAGCAGAAGCAGTGCTGGAAAGAGCTATGGAAAACGGTACAGATTTAGACACTCTACCTCTTTGGTTATTGGCTTTAATAAATTCTCCAAGGGGAGGTATATCTAATGGAAGAAAAGAATTGTAGAATTGCAGTTATTGGTGGTGGTCTTTCTGGCCTAGTAATAGCTGAAGGCCTACAAAGGGCAGGGTATACTGAGGTAACTTTATTTGAAAAAAGTACCCGTCTAGGAGGAAAGTTATATTCTATCTGGTATGAAGGAAGAAGCTATGAGCTAGGGGCCATTTTTGGTCTCCCGTCTTATAAAAATCTTAGAAGTTTAATGGATAGATTAGATATAAAAGTCGATGGACCTAAATTAACTCGTACTAATTATAATATTAAGGGAGAAAAAATTATGCCCCTACCTAGGGAGGATTTACCGGATTTTATAAAGGAATTGGAAAGATTGCCTGAAGTGATAAATACATATAAAACTTTAAAAACCCCTAATATTAAGAATATAGAACCTCTTTTAATGGAGCCCTTTTCTAAATGGTGTGATTATCATGATTTTGAAATATTAAAAACCATATACACCCATTACTTTACTATTTTTGGCTTAGGAAATATAGAGGAAGTACCTGCTCTTTATGTACTAAGAATCATGAGTTATGAGCATTTAATGTGCTTTATGGATATACCCCAGTTTTACACATGGAATAGGGGAGTATCTGTATTAGCAGAAAAACTAAGTAGTAGAATAAAAAACATAAGATTAGGTCAGGAAGTAACAAATATAAGCTTAGGTACGGATAATAATTTATGGGTTGAGACTCCCTTTGAAAAAACTGAATTTAATAAAGTTATAATAACGGCTCCCCTAGATCAATTTTCCCATTTAGATATATGGGATGAGGAAATGAAGTATTTTTTAAGCAATATAAAATATCAGGATTTTAATGTATATGCCTTTATAGTAGACAATGTACCTAAAGGTTGTGGCTGCATATTGGAAAATTTATCCCCCAGTAGAAATGGTCATATAACCATATGGGATTCTAGATGGGGTAATGTTAAGGGTGAAGGCATGGTAATACTTTATGCCTATAATCCTCCAGCAAGTAGTAAATCCGCACTACTAGATTATATAAAGGAAGATTTATCCCAACTAGGTGTAAAGAATCCTAGGTTGTATCAGGCTAAACGTTGGAGGCACTGTCCTTATGTAGATACAGAAATATTAAAGCAAGGCTTTTATAATAAAGTAAATTCTGTTCAAGGGAAAAACAATATTTATTTAAGTGGAGAAGTAGTATCAGGTCTTTCCATAGAAAATTCTATTTGGTATTCAAATTACCTATTAAGAAAGTTTTTTAATGTAAAATAAGTCAATTAATGTTAGTGAAACAAGGTTATTTTACATTGGAGTTAAATTAACAATAACTTTAGAATAAACCCTAAGAAAACCTTAAAATAAACACAAATACTATAAAACAAAAGTGTAAACACAAGTTGAAAGGCAATCTCTACAACCGTTGGAATTCCAACGGTTGTTTATTTTGACTTATTTTACCTCATTGATATAATAAAGGTGACAAAATAATAACAAGCTTTATAAATAATAATTTATAAGGAGGTTTATATATGTTTACATTTAATTATGCTGAAGGTGCCACCTTATTTTCAGCATGGGGAATGTGGTTTCTAGTATTAATAGCCTTATTCCTATTTAATGAATTTTCTAGAAGATCCAAAGTAGGTGCATTTATTAGTTTTATTGTCTTACCAGCAATCTTATCTATACTTTGGTTTACAGTTTTAAAAGATAAAACTTATACAGATTGGTTTCATTTGGCCAAGGTATACTCTGCATTGGCTGGTTGTATAGGTTTTTGGTTTATTAGACATTATGAAAAAAAGGACAAGGTTACAGGAAAAGTAAAATGGAGGCTATCCGAGAAAAAGCTAGCTTTAGCATTTCCTGCATTAATCTTAGCTATAAATATTTTAGAAGCAGTAGCTAGAGATTTTCAAATAGGGAATCTAGGGCTTATGCANGAGTTATTTGAAGGGGAAATAATGATGAGTGGCCCCTGGAATTATATGAATGGAATAGCTGGCCTGCTAAATATTATAACTATTACTGGTTGGTTTGGTATTGTCATTAGGAAAAAAACTGAAAAAGATAAAAGTATGGATATGCTTTGGCCAGATATGCTGTGGTTTTGGATAATTGCTTATGACCTATGGAATTTTGCATATACATATAATTGTCTACCAGGTCATTCATGGTATTGTGGTTTAGCTCTATTATTAGCGCCAACTATTTGTGCATTTACTACTGGAAAGGGAGCATGGCTACAACATAGAGCCCATACTTTAGCTATTTGGTGCATGTTTGCACAAACCTTCCCAAATTTCCAAGATCAAGGAAAGTTCCAAGTTATGTCCACATATAATCCAAAGATCTACTTTACTGTAAGTTTTTTAGCCTTAGCAGCTAATATTATAGTATTTGCCTATATGATTTATAAAGTAAAAACTACTAAGAGAAATCCATACACAGGAGAACTATATGTAGATTCACCTAGTTATAAAGAGGTAAAAGCTTTAGGAATAGATTCAGGAATAAAAATAGGAGGTTAAATATGGACAGAAAGTTATGGGAGCAATGTGTAGAATTTCATGGTCATGAATGTCCAGGCCTAGCCATTGGATTTAGGGCAGCAGAAATAGCGAAGGAAAAAATGGGATTAAAATTCTCTCAAGATGAGGAAATAGTATGTATAACAGAAAATGATGCCTGTGGAGTAGATGCAGTTCAATATATAACAGGATGTACCTTGGGAAAGGGAAATCTAATATTAAAGGGCACTGGGAAAATGGCCTTTACCTTTATAAATAGGGAGAATGGCAAGGCAATTAGGCTGATGTTAAAGCCGAATAATAGGGAAATGGAATTTAAGGAAAGGCAAAAATATATCTTATCAGCAGCAGCTGATGAAATATTTAAAACTGAGTGGGTACAGGTGGAACTGCCAGCTAAGGCTAAAAGATTTGCAACTATAATTTGTGAAGAATGTAAGGAAGGGGCAGCAGAAAACAAAATCCGTCTTCAAGAGGGAAGAAAACTTTGCTTAGATTGTTATAGTAAATATTCAAGAGGTTGGTAAAAGTATGGAGGCTAAAAAAGGATATAGGCAACATATAAACAANAAAAAACTAANAATATTACTACTAATTTTAGCTACAATTTTTGTATTTTTCTGGGCTATAAATGCGGGAGCATCTAAAATTAAGCCGAAAGATGTAATTCTTGGGATACTAGGCTTGGGAAATCCAAAGGCAAATTCTATAGTAAGAAATATTCGTATACCCAGGATAATATCAGGTATATTAGCAGGAATAGGCTTATCCATAGCTGGTTGCATTATGCAAAACAATTTAAGAAATCCTTTAGCTTCTCCTTCCACTTTAGGAATATCCAATGCAGCTGCCTTTGGGGCCAATGTGGCAATTATATTATTGGGGGCTGGAAGTGTGGCTAGTACTAGTATAGGAGAGGTACAAATTAATAATCCCTATATAGTAACTCTATGTGCCATATGTTTCTCTTTATTATCTACACTACTAATTATCGGACTATCTAGGTTGGGGTATTTTTCCACCCAAAGTATAATTTTAGCAGGAGTGGCCCTAAGTTCCTTGTTTTCTGCAGGAACTATGATTATACAATATTTTGCCAGTGATACAACTAAAGTTGCTGCAGTGGTATTTTGGACCTTTGGGGATTTAGCTAGGGCATCCTGGAGGGAAATTGGAATAATGGCTGTGGTAGTTTCTGTGTCTTTAGGATATTTTCTTTATAGACGTTGGGATTACAATGCTATGGATTCAGGGGATGATACTGCTAAAAGTTTAGGAGTAGAAGTAGAAAAAATAAGACTGGGAGGTATGTTTACTGCCTCAATTATTACAGCTGTAACTGTATCCTTTTTAGGCACCATAGGATTTATAGGTTTAATCTGTCCCCAAATGACTAAAAAAATAATTGGCAATGATAAAAGATATCTTATACCAGCATCGGCCATCATGGGGGCATTGATACTACTAGCGTCTGATACAGTGGCTAGGGTAATAATCTCCCCACAGGTTTTACCAGTGGGAGCCGTAACATCATTTCTTGGGGCACCATTATTTTTATATTTTCTTATAAAGGAGGTTTAGACCATGGCATTAACAGTAGAAAATTTAAGTTTTGCCTATCCTAATAAGGACATACTTCACAACATAAATTTTTCCCTAGAAGAAGGGGATTGCCTAATGGTGCTAGGCACCAATGGAGCAGGAAAATCCACCCTACTAAAATGCCTTAATAGGGTCTTGCAAGCTCAAAAAGGAACTGTTTATATAGATGGTGTAGATACCAGGAAATTGAGCGGAACAGAATTGGCTAGAAATATAGCCTATGTACCGCAAAATCACTATATTAGTAAAACCACTGTATTTGATACAGTCTTATTAGGGAGAAAACCTTATATAAAATGGGATATTACTGAGAAAGATATTAAAATAGTAGAAGAAACCTTACAATTATTAAATTTACAGGCTTATTCCATGAGATATACTCATGAACTAAGTGGGGGTGAGCTACAAAGAGTAATCATAGCTAGGGCCTTGGCCCAGGAACCTAAAGTATTATTAATGGACGAACCCACTAGTAATTTAGATTTAAGAAATCAAATAGATGTATTAAATATTATTGAAGAAATAATAAAAACTAAAAAAATTTCAGCAATCGTAGCCATGCACGATTTAAATTTAGCCTTAAGATATGCTAATAAATTCCTTCTATTGAAAAAAGGAATATCCTATAGATTTGGAGATACTTCTATACTCAATCCTAAATCCATAAAAAATATTTACAATGTAGATGTGGCCATAGAAGATTATTCAGGAATTCCAGTGGTTATTCCTATGTAATGTAGTTTAAAAATGTATCGAGGAGGAGCAATTATGACAAGAAAATTATCCTTACTTTTAGGCTTAATAGTTTTTATCTCCTTTATATTAACGGGATGTAATTCTAATAATAATGAGGAAAATTTACAAGCAAACAATTCAGATGAAATAATAGAACTGACAGATATGGTAGGTAGGAAGATTACACTGGAAAGGCCAGTGGAAAGGGTAGTAGCAGTAGGGTCAGCCCTTAGACTTTATACTTATATAAATGGAACGAACAAACTAGTAGGTGTGGAAAGGGGCCAGCAATCCCCAGATACTGGACGACCCTATATAATAGCTAATCCAGACTTACAAGAATTACCTATAGTGGGGGAGGGTTTTCCAGCTACTCCTGACCCAGAATTACTTATAGAAGCAGAGGCAGACGTAATTATAGCAGGGGATATAGTAGATATAGGGGAAATTGAAGATTTAGAAAAAAGGACCGGCACAACAATAGTAGTTATAACCACAGGTAATGAAGCAGTATTTGATAAAGAAATGTATGAATCTTTAAAAATCATAGGGAAAGTCATTGGAAAAGAAAATAGAGCAGAAGAGCTAATAGAGTATATGGAAGATTGCAAAACTGAACTTATGGAACTTACTAAAAATATTCCCCAGGAAGAAAAACCTAGTATTTATATAGGAGGTTTAAGCTACAAGGGCAATCATGGAATAGAAAGCACCTATGGAAATTCGCCAGTACTGGATGCCATTGGAGCTAAAAATGTGGCAGATGAAATAGGGAAAGCAGGTTCCATAATGGTGGATAAGGAACAGATTATAGAGTGGGATCCAGATATAATTGTAATCGATGAAAATGGCTTGCCCCTTGTTAAGGAAGACTATGAAAAAAACCCAGATTATTATAATGGTTTAACAGCAATAAGAAACGGACAAGTCTATGGACAATTACCTTATATTTCTTATTACAACAATATTGAAACTGCCATGGCAGATATATATTTTCTAGGAAAAATCCTTTATCCAAAAGCTTTTGAAAATATAGATGTTGAGGAAAAAGCAGATGAAATATATGAATTTATTCTAGGGAAACCTTTATATGGTGAAATGGCAGAAATATTTGGTGGTTATATAAAAATAAATTTAAATAAGTAAAAGGAAGGTGGATACTAGTATGGAAAAGTTTAAGGTTATTGAAATTAAAGAAAGTGTATTTGAAGACAATAATCGTCAAGCAGACAAATTAAGGCGAGAATTAAAAGAAAATGGAACCTTTTTACTAAATTTAATGTCTTCACCAGGTTCAGGCAAAACTTGTACAGTACTGCAAACTATTAAGGCCCTAGAAGAAGAAATTAATATTGGTGTACTGGAAGCAGATATAGACTCAGATGTAGATGCTCAAGCAGTACATGAGACTGGTACAAGGGTTATTCAATTGCACACTGGTGGTATGTGTCATTTGGACGCAGAAATGACTAGGCAGGGTATAGAAGGATTAGGTATAGACAATATAGACTTTGTTATATTGGAGAATGTAGGTAATCTGGTTTGCCCAGCAGAATTTGATACAGGGGCAGTTAAGAATGCCATGATTCTAAGTGTACCAGAGGGAGATGACAAACCCCTAAAATATCCCTTAATGTTCTCAAAGGTAGATGTATTATTAGTAAATAAGATAGATACTATAGAATACTTTGATTTTGATTTAGAGGCTGTAAGGGAAAGGGTTACAAAATTAAATCCAGGTATTGAAATATTCCCTATTTCAGCGAAAACTGGAGAGGGAGTAGAAGATTGGGCAAATTGGTTACGGAAAGAGATACAAGCTTGGAAAGAGTAGAGGAAATAGGAGGTTAGGATAATATGGGTAAAAGTAGGGTATTAGATCTTGCTAATCATATTGGTATGAAAAAGCCAGGCTCCAGATCTGCTTATACATACACAGATCCAGAGTACATGATTTTAGAACCAGTAGTAACTAATGAAATGGCAGATGTGGGAATCTGTTTAGAGTTTAGGAAGCCAAAATCTGCTGAAGAAGTAGCACCCTTATGTGGTAAATCTGTGGAAAAAACAGAGGAACTTTTATGGGAACTAGCCATGGCAGGAGTTTGCTTTGTAAATGAAATAGATGGAGTAGATAAATACTGGCTAGATACCTGGGTGCCAGGGGTTATGGAAATGATGGTAAATAATAAGGAAAATGTAAGAAAGTATCCTCAAATAGCAGAAGCCTTTGAGGCTTACGGCAGGGTCAGAGGCCCTATGACGGCAGGTAAATTCCCTGTAGGCAAGGGGCTTATGAGGGTTATCCCTATTGAAACGGCAATTGATGGCGAATCTAGAAAAGCGTCCTATGAAGAAATTTCTAAATACTTATATGATCATGAGATTTTTTCAGTATCAGATTGTTCTTGTCGTACATCTAGGGAGATTATGGGGGAAGGCTGTGGCCATTTAAAGGAAGATATGTGTATTCAATTGGGCCATGCTGCAGAATACTATATTAGAACTGGTAGGGGAAGGGAGATTACCAGGGAGGAAGCCTTTGAAATTATTAAAAAGGCAGAAGAAAATGGGCTAATGCATCAGATTCCTAATATTGATGGTCTAGGTAAAACCCACGCAATCTGTAATTGCTGCTCCTGCAGTTGTTATTCCTTAAGAACAGCTACCATGTTTTTAAATAATGATATGGTTCGTTCCAATTATGTATCCCAGATAGATCCGGAAAAATGTGTGGCCTGTGGCCAATGTGTTCCGGTATGTCCTACCAATGCTCTTAAACTGGGACAAAAATTATGTGAAGAGACCCAGGTAGTTGAAAAAAGAATAGATTTACCATCAAATTCTAAATGGGGACCAGAAAATTGGAATCCAGACTATAGAATTAATCGAAAAAATGTTTTAGATTCAGGAACTAGCCCATGTATAACCCAATGTCCAGCTCATGTGCCTGTACAAGGATATATTAAATTAGCAGCCCAAGGAAGATATACTGAGGCTTTAGAATTAATTAAGACTGTAAACCCCTTCCCTGCAGTTTGTGGGCGGATTTGTCCTAGAACTTGTGAATCTGTATGTACTAGGGGAGATGTAGATGAGCCAGTAGCCATAGATGATATAAAGAAGTTTATTGCGGAACAGGACTTACACGCAGATACTAGATTTATACCAAAGAAAAGACATGCTTATGGAAACAAAATTGCCATTGTAGGTGCAGGACCCTCAGGTCTTTCCTGTGCATACTATTTAGCCATAGATGGATACGATGTAACAGTATTTGAAAAACAAAATGCCTTGGGTGGTATGTTAACCCTAGGAATTCCATCCTATAGGCTAGAGAAGGATGTAGTAAATGCAGAAATAGAAATATTACGGGAATTAGGTGTTAAATTTAAAACGGGAGTGGAAGTAGGCAAAGATATTAGTCTAGAGGAATTAAGGCAGGAAGGTTATGAGGCATTTTATCTAGCCATTGGTGCTCAAGCAGGTAGAAAGCTAGGCATAGAAGGGGAAGAGGCAGAAGGAGTAATCTCTGGTGTAGATTTCCTATTAGATGTAAATCAAGGTAAAGATATAGATATGTCAGGAGATGTAGTAGTAATTGGTGGAGGAAATGTGGCCATAGATGTGGCTAGAACTGCCACTAGGGCAGGTGCTTCTACTGTGGAAATGTTCTGCCTAGAAAATAGGGAGGAAATGCCAGCCCTAGATGAAGAAATTGCAGAAGCCTTATCGGAGGATATTGTAATAAATAACTCCTGGGGACCGAAACGTATACTGGTGGAAGATGGAAAAGTAGTAGGAATAGAGTTTATGAAATGTACATCTGTATTTGACGAAAATAATAGGTTTAATCCAAAATATGATGAGGATAGCACTAAAACTGTTAAGGCGGACAAAATTTTATTATCCATAGGCCAAGCTATAGACTGGGGTGGATTACTAGAGGGGTCAAAAGCTGAATTAAATCCAAATAATACTATAAAAGTAGATCCAATAACCTTGCAAACAGGGGAGCCAGATATATTTGCTGGTGGAGATGCGGCTACAGGTCCTAAATTTGCCATAGATGCCATAGCCCTAGGTAAAGAGGCAGCCATATCAATTCACCGATATGTACACCCTGGACAAGATCTAATACTAGGTAGAGATAGAAGAGAATACAAGGCTTTTGATAAGGAAAATTTAGAATTAGAAGGATATGATAGTATACCAAGGCAAAGAACAGCTCCGGTAGATGGGGCAAAGGCAAAACAATCCTTTAATGACCTAAGGCCTACATTAACAGAGGAACAGGTGAAAAAAGAAACAGAACGTTGTTTAAGCTGTGGTGCCACAGTAGTAGATGAATACATGTGTGTAGGATGTGGCCAATGTACTACTAAATGTAAATTTGATGCCATATCTTTAGTAAGAAAATATGATGAAGAAAATGTATCCTTTGAAGATTTAAAGCCCATAGTAGTTAAAAATGTAGTAAAAAGAACAGGTAGAATGGCTGTACACAGCATTAAAAAGAGTCTTGGTGTTTATGATAAATAAAACCTCCTAAAGAATAGAGGTGAAAGAAAATGCATGAACTGGGAATTATGATCAATGTAGTACAAACTGTAGAAAATTTTGCAATGGAAAATGGTATTACTGAAATAGATACCTTAGTATTACAAATTGGGGAATTGTCCTCTGTAATACCAAGATTTGCCCAGGCCTGCTATCCGGCAGCAGCCGATGGTACCATGTTGGAAAATACAAAATTAGAAATAGAAATACTTCCGGCTAATTGTATGTGCAATAGCTGTAGCAAAGTATTTAATTATCTAGAACATAGGGGAATTTGNCCCCATTGCCAAGGAGAAGATTGGGAACTACTATGTGGAAGAGAATTTAATATAAAGGAAATTGTAGCATGTTAAAAACTCCGACTTTTATGGCGGAGTTTCAGACTGAAGACAAAGTATAAATTTTTTATAAAAAAGCAGAAAATCCTTGAAAGCAAAAAGGATTTTCTGCTTTTTTGTAGAATATATAATATATAACATATTTTTAAATGAGGTGTTGTTATGCTAACGATAAATAAATCTGATAAAAGAAATCAAGTTGAAATCATATCTATTGACCAATTGGTCCCAAAAGATCATTTAGTTAGAAAACTTGATGCTTGCATAGATTTTAGCTTTATCTATGATTTAGTAAAGGACATGTATAGTACTGAAANCGGCAGACCAAGTATAGACCCTGTAGTTTTATTTAAAATTGTTTTCATCCAATATATCTTTGGGATAAAATCAATGAGGCAAACTATAACTGAAATAGAAACTAATGTAGCCTATCGCTGGTTTCTAGGATATGGTCTACACGATAAGATACCCCACTTTACTACATTTGGAAAGAACTATGTTAGAAGATTTAAAGATACAGACGTATTTGAAAAAATATTTATGCGTATCCTAGAACAAGCAATAGATGCAGGATTCATAGATACAGATGCAGTCTTCATAGATTCTACCCACGTAAAAGCTAATGCCAATAAGAAGAAGCACAATAAAGTTAAATTAGAAAAGAAAATGCGTAGCTACCAAGAATTACTAGACAAAGAAATAAATGAAGATAGAGAAATACATGGCAAGAAGCCCCTTGATATGAGTAAAAAAAAAGAATACAAGGAAGTAAAGATAAGTAAAACCGACCCAGATAGTGGAATGCTATATAAAAGTGAGAAGGAAAAATGCTACGCATATTCTTTCCACACAGCTTGTGATAAGAACGGGTTTATACTTGGAATAGACGTAACTGCTGCTAATGTCCATGATAGTGCAATGTTTAAAACAATATTAGATAAGGTTAAAAGAAACTTAGGCAAACCAAAGTATGTAGCAGTAGATGCTGGATATAAAATTCCGTATATAGCTAAATTGTTAATAGATCAAGAAATTAGGCCAGTAATGCCCTATACAAGACCTAGGGGTAAGAAAGAATTTTTTAGAAAACATGAATATGTATATGATGAATACTATGACTGTTACATATGCCCAAACAATCAAATATTAAAGTATAGTACAACCAATAGAGATGGCTATAGAGAGTATAAATCAGATCCTAAAATATGTATAAATTGCCCAGATATAAACAAATGCACAAATAGCAAAAACCATACTAAAGTTGTTACCCGTCATATATGGGAAAATTATATGGAGGAAGTCGAGCATTTAAGGCATACAAGCATTAATAAAGAAATATACGAGATGAGAAAGGAAACAATAGAACGTGTATTTGCAGATATGAAAGAGAAGCATGGCATGCGCTGGACAACCCTACGGGGCTTAAAAAAAGTTAAGGCGCAGGCGATGCTTATTGCTGCTTGCATGAATTTAAAGAAGATAGCGAATTGGATGTGGAAGTCCAGGAAAAATGGACCAAATCCATCCAATCCATGCGTTAATATGCATGGTCTTTTATCAAATTTATATAGTTTTATTATTTGTTCATTAAGAAACACGGTTTCCATAAAGAAGGAAACCGTGTTTTGTCTACAAACTGGAATTAATAGGAGTATTAATTATTTTACAAGGTGCTATTATAACTACAATTAAATATATTAAATCCAAATTAAACTATAAAGATGGAAGCTACGGAATAGAACTAGCAAAAGCCATGGCATTAGGACTACAATATTTACTAGCAGCAGAAATTTTAAGCACTTTAATTATTGGTTCCTTAAAGGATTTTTGGTTATTGGCAGGTATAACTATACTTAGGATAATTATAGGTCTTGTGCTACATTGGGAAATAAGTCATGAATAATGTAATATTATTTTCATATCAAGGAGACATTTTTCTTGTCTCTTTTTTTAAACAAATTTTAACTTTTCTTTTTGCCTTTAAAAAACAACTATTCATTATGAACACAGTGATAATACTAAGAAAACAAAAGAAAATTAGAGAAGGAAAGGGATATTTTGGATATTTGGCCCTTTATCACCATTAATACTATTTGAATATTATAATAATAGTTGATATACTGTAATCAAAGGTCAAAGTAAGTCAAAGTTTAATAATGAATAGGAGTTGATATTATGTTTGGAATTAGACCTGTTAGAGGATGGAGAAGAAATACTCCAAGAGAGTTTAGATGGGATTTTGACCAGATATTTGATTCCATGTTTGAAGACATAAATCATATTAGTTCCTATCATCCATTACGAGTAGATGTAAAGGAAAAGGATAAAGAATATTTATTAGAAGTAGAGATTCCAGGGGTAGACAAGGAAGATATATATTTAGAGATTAAAGACGATATACTTAATATATCAGTTGAAAGAAAAGAAGAAATCAACGAAGAAAAAGAAAACTACATTAGGAGAGAAAGAAGGTATGGATCTTTTAGACGTTCTTTCTATGTAGATAATGTAGATCAAGAAAAAATAAAAGCTAAATTCAAAAATGGAGTATTAAAGATAAAATTACCTAAAAAGGAATCTACTTCTCCTAAAGAAAATAGAATTCCTATAGAATAAGATTCGTTTCCCCAGGCACCTATTTTAGGTGCCTGTTTTTTAGTTTGACAGGCATAGGCAACAAATTGGAGGTGAAAGTCCACTCCAATTATATAGTATTTACAATAAAATTTAGAAAAAGTCAGTTATTTGTCGGAAAATTATGAGAATTAAGTTTATTTAAGAGGGATAAGATAAATTAGAGATTGACAATAAAATAACAATAATGTTACAATGTGGATAAGTAAATTTATTTTCACCTATAGTTTCGCATATGGTTGGAAGAAATTTCATGAAAGGGGAGATTTTANGAAACTAAAGGATCGTATTGCCATTGTAACAGGTGGAGGGTCAGGAATAGGCCAATCTATAGCTATGGAATTAGCTAAAGAAGGTGCAAAATTAGCCCTTGTAGGTAGAACTTTAGGTAAATTAGAAACTACAGTAGAAAAGTTAAAAGAAATTAATGGAGAAGCAATTGCAGTTTCTGCAGATGTGTCTGATTCAGCACAAGTTCAAAAGATGGTTCAAGAGGTAATAAATCATTATGGAAGAATTGATATCCTATGTAATACAGCAGGTATATTTGATGGACCTAATGATTATTTAGAAACTGAAGAAGAAGTTTTTGAATCTGTAATGAATATAAATGTAACTGGTACATTTTTGGTATCAAAATATGTTTTACCTCATATGCTTAAACAAGGAAAAGGTGTTGTAATAAATACCTCATCTGTTGCTGGTATAAGAAGTTGCTATGCTAGCCCAGCCTATACCGCTTCAAAACATGCAGTAATAGGCCTTACAGGAGATATGGCAGTAAAATATGCTACAAAGGGAATAAGATCCGTAGCAGTATGTCCTGGTTTCATAGAAACAGAAATGATTTCTGATTTATTAGGTGATAAGATTGATGAAAACAATCCAGTAATAGCTCCTATACCTATGAAAAGATTAGGTAGAGTAGAAGAAATAGGAAAAGTATTTGCTTTCTTAGCATCAGATGATGCAAGTTATATTAGTGGAGTACCAATTATAGTTGATGGAGCATTGACAGTATAAAATGAAGAAACCATTTTAAAACCCTTAGTTTAAACTAAGGGTTTTAAAATTATCAAAACCATAATTACTATATCCATTTAAAGTAGTTGCTTAATAAAGTCAATAAAAAAATTCATATCTTCAAAAAATACATTATATAAAATAAAAAAATGTTATTTTATTATAAAAAATCTAAAATCTTTGATATAATATAAATATAGTATTTAAATAAAAGCATATAATAGAAGCTTAAGGATAGGGGGATTAAAATGAAAAAGCTGTTAACAGGCAATGAAGCCATTGCTAGAGGAGCTTATGAAGCAGGTTGCTTAATAGCTTGTGCTTATCCGGGAACACCAAGTACTGAAATTCTAGAAAACGTTTCCCAGTATAAAGAAATTCACTCAGAATGGTCTACTAATGAAAAAGTAGCCTTAGAAGTAGCCAGTGGTGCAGCTATTGCTGGTGCCAGGTCTTTAGTCTCTATGAAACATGTGGGATTAAATGTGGCAGCAGATCCAATGTTTACTATGGCCTACGAAGGAGTAAATGGTGGACTAGTTATTGTCACTGCTGATGAACCAGGTATGCATAGTTCACAAAACGAACAGGATAATAGACTATTTGCACCCCATGCTAAAGTAGCCATGGTAGAACCATCAGACAGTCAAGAGTGCAAAGACTTTATAAAAGAAGCTTTTAAAATTAGTGAAATTTACGATACTCCCGTATTATTTAGAGTAACCACTAGGGTTTGTCATAGTAAAGGAATTGTAGAATTAGCCAAAAGAGAAGAAAAAGGAGTTAAAGAATATACTAAAGATATTAAGAAATACATTATGGTTCCAGCTAATTCTAAAGTTAAGCATGTGGAAATAGTAGAGGAAAGATTGCCTAAATTAAAAGAATACTCTAATACTACACATTTAAATAGAATTGAATGGAATGATAAAAAAATTGGCATTATTACCAATGGTATATCCTATTTACATGCTAAAGAAGTATTTGGAGACAATGCCTCTTATTTAAAAATTGGATTTAGTTATCCAATGCCAGATAAACTAATTGAGGAGTTTGCAAAAGAAGTAGAAACTCTATATATAATTGAAGAAAATGAACCTTATATGGAAAATCACATAAAAGCTATGGGAATAAATTGCATAGGGAAAGAAGCTTTACCAGTGTGTGGAGAATTAAGTCCTGGAATTATTAGAAAGGCTTTATTAAATGAGGAAGAAGGGGAAACTTACTCTTTAGATTTAGATATTCCCAATAGACCACCAGCCCTATGTGCAGGATGTCCCCATAGGGGAATATTTTATGCAGTAAGTAGATATAGAGATAAAATAATTTCTACCTCTGATATTGGTTGTTATACACTAGGTATGGCACCACCTCTTGGAGTAGGAGACACAGTTATATGTATGGGTGCAGGAATTTCAGCTGGAATAGGTTTTGATAGGGTTAATCAAATAGCAGGTCGTGATAAAAAAGTATTTGGTTTTATTGGAGATTCTACATTTTTCCACTCTGGGATTACAGGATTAATTGATGCAGTATACAATGGTACTAATATGGCTATGGTTATAATGGACAATAGAATTACAGCCATGACAGGTCAACAAGATAATCCAGGTACAGGGAAAAATGCAATGGGAGAAGAAGCACCTATAATAGATATTGAAGCCATAGTTAAAGCAGTAGGTATTAAAGATGAAAATATTAGGGTAATAGACCCCTATGATTTAAAAGAAACCAATGAAGCAGTAAAAGAAGCCTATGAAGCAAAAGAACCCTTTGTAATTATTACTAAACAACCTTGTGCTTTAATTAAGGAAGTTCAAAGAGAAAGAAAAGAACTTTATTGTGAAATAGACCAAGACAAATGTACTAAATGTAAAACTTGTTTAAGAATAGGATGTCCAGCAATATCCTTTAAAGACAATACAATGACCATAGACAAAAATGAATGTAATGGTTGTACTGTATGTCTTCAGGTTTGCCCATTTAAGGCTATAGAATTTGTAGGGGAGGGAGAAATAAATGGTTAAATCTCTATTATTAGTAGGAGTAGGTGGCCAGGGAACTATTTTAGTATCTAGAATCCTTTCTCAAGGTTTTGTAAATGCAGGCTATGATGTTAAAATGTCAGAAATCCATGGAATGAGCCAAAGAGGTGGTTCTGTAACAACTCAAATTAGATTTGGTGAAAAAGTATATTCTCCCTCTATAGATAGAGGAGAGGCAGATTTAATAGTAGCCTTTGAGAAATTAGAAGCAGCTAGATATATAGAATTGCTTAAAAAAGATGGTAGATTAATAGTAAATAATGAGGAAAAATATCCCTTACCAGTATTATCAGGATTTGCAAAATATCCAGAGGGGGTAATGGAAGAATTAAAAGACAATATAGACAATATTACTATTATAGATGCTAGAAAAATAGCAGAAGAATTAGGAGAACCTAGGGCTCAAAATATAGTTATATTAGGTGCCTTAGTAAAAGCATTAGAATTAGAAGATATAGAATGGAAAGATTTAATAAAGGAAAACTTGCCTGAAAGNGTCCATGAAGTTAATATAAAAGCATTTGAAAGAGGCCTTAGTTTGTAAAAGACTTCCTTAAAAGACGGGATTTAAATCCCGTCTTTTTTTATTTATGCTCTTTTAATAATCTATCTTTTATATCCCATAAAGGTTTGGACAAATCTACAAAATACTCATGGGGATATTCAAATCTTTTTACTTCATCCCAAAGAGTGTCTATTTGTTCCTTACAATAGTCTCGAATTTCACTTACAGGTGGACTTTCGTATATACATTCACCTTTATCAAATATTTTTACCAATAATTTTTTAGCATAAAAATTATTTAAGGTTTTTCGCTTCCATGTAAATAATGGGTGGAATATTTCATATGGTTTAGTATCGTCTATTTCTTCATCATGTAAAGTTATTACATCAGCAATAGCCTTATTTGTGGTCCTATCATATAGTCTATATAATTGTTTAAAACCAGGGGTGGTGATTTTACCAACGTTTTCACTTACTTTAATCTTAGGTATAATTTCACCATTCTCTTCTATGGCAGTCAATTTATATACTCCTCCAAAAACTGGTTCAGATCTGGCAGTTATTAGTCTTTCTCCTACACCAAAGGAATCTATTTGAGCATCTTGATTTAACAAATCCCTAATAACATATTCATCTAAACTACTAGAGGCTACAATTTGACAATCATGAAAACCTGCGTCATCTAACATTTTTCTAGCTTCTTTAGAAAGATAGGCAATATCTCCACTATCTATTCTAATTCCCTTAGGTCTAAATCCTCTAGGTACTACTTCTTCTTCAAAAACTTTAATGGCATTTGGAACTCCTGATTTTAAAACATTATAAGTATCAACTAATAGTACACAATTATCTGGATAAAGTCTAGCATATGCCCTAAAGGCCTCTAACTCTGTAGGGAATATTTGTATCCAACTATGGGCCATAGTTCCCAATGCAGGAATACTAAAATCTCTGTCTACTATGGTACAAGCAGTACCTACAGCTCCACCTATATATGCTGCTCTTGCTCCTAAAATAGCTCCTTCGTATCCTTGGGCTCGTCTAGATCCAAATTCCATTACAGGTCTCCCTTGAGCTGCCCTAACTATTCTATTGGACTTTGTTGCAATTAATGACTGATGATTAATAGTCAAAAGTACCATAGTTTCAATTATTTGTGCCTGAATTAATGGACCACGAACTATAACTATTGGCTCTCCGGGAAAAATCGGGGTTCCCTCTGGTATAGCCCATACATCACATTGAAATTCAAAATCCAACAAATATTCCAAAAATTCTTCGCTAAACATATTTTTAGATCTAAAGTATTCAATATCCTCATTGGAAAAACATAGATGTTTTAAATATCCAATAAGTTGCTCAACTCCAGCCATTATAGCAAATCCCCCATCATCAGGGATAGATCTGAAGAACATGTCAAAATAGGCAATTTTGTCCTTCATACCATTTTCAAAATACCCGTTGGCCATGGTAAATTCATAAAAGTCCGCCAACATAGTTAAATTTTTCTTTTTCTTCCAATCAATATTGGTCATTTTTAATTTCTCCTTTATTAAATGATTAGCCTAATCTCATATTAATTATATTCCTTAAATAGAGAAAATTCAACAATGTTAAAAATGTATCAAAAAATAGTATGAGCAAATAAGCCCATACTATTTTTAATTGGCTAATAATTTTTCTCCTTTTTCCGTAATTTTCATAGTTTTTACTGGCATTTTATTACAAGTTTTAGCATAGGGACAGCTGCCACAATATGAATTACAGCTATTTAAATTATCCTCTTCACTAATATAACCCATTCTAATTAATTGCTGAAAGCCATCTTCTATTAATTCCACTGGTTTATTAAGTTTAATGGCTATATTAGATTTAGAAATATAATTAGAATTTTTAATCTCCACTAATAATTCTTTTAACAAAAAATCATCTCCTTAAAGCTAACTAAATCCTAGTAAACTACCTATTTGAAATACTAGTACTGCCATAACCCAAGCTATAAAGAAAGTATAAACCGCAGTAAATAAGGCCCATTTACTAGAATTAGTTTCTTTTTTAATTGTGGCAATAGTAGCTGCACAAGGAGTATATAGTAGTGTCATAACCATAAAGGACACTGCAGTTAATGGAGTAAATACACTTTGAATAGTATTTACTAATTCAACTCCTCCCTCTACACCTGCATATACCATACCTAATGTTGCTACCACTGCTTCTTTAGCTGCAATTCCTGCAAATAAGCCTACTGCAGCTTGCCAATTACCAAAGCCAGCTGGTTTAAATATTGGAGCTATAAAGGAACCTATTATTCCTAAAACACTTCCTTGACTATAAGGCTCCACACCTAATGGTAGTCTTGCTAAAATCCAAAGTATGGTAACCACTGCAAATATAGTAGTTCCTGCTCTTTTTAAGAAACCTGATACATTATCCCACATATTTCGAAGTACATTTCTTAAAGTTGGCTTTCTATAGGGAGGCAGTTCCATTATAAAATAAGAAGATTCTCCTTTAAATAAGGTTTCACTAAATATTTTCCCCATAAGTAAAGCTATAAGAATTCCTAAAAAGTATATGGAAAACAATACTAATCCACCATGTTCAGGGAAAAATGCTGCAATAAATACTAAATAAATTGGCAATTTTGCTCCACAAGACATAAAGGGATTGATTAAAGTGGCAATCATTCTATCTTTTCTATTATCCAATGTTCTAGTAGCCATAACTCCTGGCACATTACAGCCAAAACCAACTATCATAGAAATAAAAGTTTTACCCTGTAGTCCTAAGGCTCTCATTATATTATCCATTACATAGGCAGCCCTTGCCATATACCCACTATCTTCCAGTATCCCCATTAGCATATATAAAACCACTATTAAAGGTATAAACTCCACCACTGCTCCAACTCCGCCAATAAGTCCATCAGCTATAAAAGAAATTAACCAATCAGGTGAATTTACACTAATAAGATAATTTTCTATAATCCCACCAAGGGCTTCTATACCACTAGCGGCAGCTTCACCTAAAACATCTTCTCCAATGGCAAAGGTTAATTGGAAAACTATTAACATTATTAATGCAAAAATAGGTAGACCTAAATACTTATGTGTAAGAATTTTATCAATTTTATCAGTTTTAGTTTCCACAATTTCACTAGGTCTAAATACAGTTTTTTTAGTAATATTATTTATAAATTCATATCGTTTATCTACAATTTCCAAGTCGTAATTATTCACACTATCTTGGATTTCTTGAAGGACTTTTTTAAATTCATTAGAGGATTTTAAATCTTCATTATTGGCAATTACTTGATTTACATATTGGTCTCCCTCAAGTAATTTAATGGCAATCCAATTTGCAGGATATTCTAAATCCTTATTTACTAAATATCCTTTTATCCTTTCCATTTCACTATCTATATTTTCTCCATAAGATATATGGGCCTTATAATCCACATCTTTATCCATTAAAGAGATGGCATTTTTTACTAAATCCTCTATACCTTTATTTTTAGAAGCAATAGTAGGTACTACAGGTGTACCTAATTTTTGAGAAAGGGTTTTAATATCAAATTTAATATCTCTTTCTTCAGCTTCATCTATCATATTTAAAGCCACAATAACTTTAGCACCCATTTCCAATAATTGAGTAGTTAAATATAAATTTCTCTCTATATTTGTAGCATCTACCACATTAATAACCACATCTGGATTTCCCTTTAATATAAAATCTCTAGCTACAATTTCATCTTCTGAAAAGGCACCTAAACTGTAAGTTCCAGGCAAATCTACTACATTATATATTTTTTTGTTAAATTCAAACTGTCCTTCTTTTTTTTCTACAGTAACCCCTGGCCAATTTCCCACATGTTGATTAGCCCCTGTTAAAGCATTAAACAGTGTGGTTTTGCCACTATTGGGATTACCAACTAAGGCAATAGTGTTCAATGTTCTTCCCCCTTGTTTTATAACATTTATTATTTATTAAGTATTAAATCAATTATTTTCTACAATGACCTTTTCAGCTAAGCCCCTTCCTAGGGCAATTTTATTTCCAGATAGAGAAACTATAATTGGTCCCCTGTCATTTTTCACCACCATTAAATTGGCACCAGTATTAAAACCCATTTCATACAATCTTTTAGTAGCATAAGACCCTGCTGTAATTTTTCTCACTACTCCCTTATCTCCAGGATGTAAATTGGATAAATTAATTTTTGACATTAAAAATCCCCCTTTCTAAATGGATGATTATGATTAATTATTAAAATAAAAGACTAACAAATGGAATTGATAATCACTATCATTATCATAATATATTTTTAACAAAAAATCAATAGGAAATTAAATAATTCACAATTTAAAATGCCTAATTATCTGGGACTAGCTCTTTATGCAATTTCCAATTGACAATTTACTAATTAAAGACACTAAGTCATGAAAACTAATCAAAGACACACCTTCATCTTCAACTCTTTTTTTAGGGGATAAATTTGTGTCTTACTTAAGTCTAGAGCCTAGCTGCTTCACAAGGTTTAAGATTTCCCTCAATTAAATTTTAGATGATTCTATACCTATTTAATTGTTTTTCAATCAATAAATAAGGCATCTTTTTTTCATATTATTTTTTGACATAATCAAAAGATAATAACTAATTTTTTAAATTAATGTTTACAATATTAAGTAAATAGGGTATAATAACAACACACCCCCCATGGGAGGGGACAATGGAATGAAAGGAGAATCTTTATGACAAGTAAAACCATAACTTTAGATGTAATAGGCATGACCTGTGCAGCTTGTTCTTCTAGAGTAGAAAAGGCTTTGAAGAAAAATGAAGGAGTAATAAATCCTGTAGTAAATTTACTTCAACAAAAAGCCACTATAGAATTTAATCCAGAAATAATTAGTATAGATGAAATAATTAAAATCATTGAAAAAACAGGCTATGAAGTACCTTTAGTTAAAAAAACCATATTAATAGAAGGTATGACCTGTGCAGCTTGTTCTTCTAGGGTAGATAAGGTATTAAATAAATTAGATGGTGTAATTAGTGCCAATGTGAATTTATCTACTAATAAGGCAATTGTAGAATTTCCACCAGGTGCCATTGATGATGAATTATTAATTAAAACCATAGAGAAGGCTGGTTATAAGGCAGAAGTGGAATTAGAAAGGGATATAGATAGGGAAAAAGAATTAAGGGAAAAGGAAATAAAATCTTTGAAAACTTCTTTTATAATTTCAGCCCTATTAAGTATTCCTCTATTTTCAGCTATGTTTTTTCATATGGCAGGAGTAGACAATATACTTACCAATGGATATTTTCAACTAATATTGGCAACTCCAGTACAATTTATAATAGGCTATAGATTTTACAAAGGAGCCTTTAATTCCCTAAGAGGTGGAGGGGCTAATATGGATGTATTAGTATCCATGGGAACCTCTGCAGCTTACTTTTACAGTGTATACAATTTATTTCAAGGGGTAAATGAGTACTATTTTGAAGCCTCAGCAGTAATTATTACCCTAATATTATTAGGTAAGACTTTTGAAGCCATAGCCAAAGGTAAAACTTCAGAGGCCATAAAAGAATTAATGGGACTTAGACCTAAAACTGCTAAAGTAGTTCGAAATGGGGAAGAAATGGATATTCCCATAGAAGAAGTGGAAATTGGAGATATAATAGTAGTTAGACCTGGGGAAAGAATTCCTGTAGATGGAATAATAATAGAGGGGAATTCTGCCATAGATGAATCTATGATTACAGGGGAAAGTATTCCCATAGACAAAACTGTAGGGGATGAAGTAATAGGTGCCACTATTAATAAATTTGGCTCCTTTAAATTTGAAGCAAAAAAAATTGGGAAAGATACTGTATTATCCCAAATAATAAAATTAGTAGAAGATGCCCAAGGTTCTAAAGCTCCTGTTCAAAGATTGGCAGATGAAATCTCTGGCATATTTGTTCCCGTAGTTGTAGCCATAGCATTAATTACTTTCCTTGGATTTTATCTAGGAAAGGGAGAATTTAATACAGGGCTAATAAATGCAGTGGCAGTATTAGTAATTGCTTGTCCCTGTGCACTAGGTTTAGCAACGCCTACAGCTATAATGGTAGGTACAGGGAAAGGAGCTGAAAATGGAATATTAATAAAATCTGGGGAACATTTAGAAAGAGCTCATAAAATGGATACCATAATATTTGATAAAACTGGCACTATTACAAAAGGAGAGCCAGAGCTTACTAATATTGTAGTATTTAATTCCATAGATAGAGACAAATTACTTCAAATATCAGCTTCAGTGGAAAAGGTTTCAGAACATCCCCTTGGACAGTCTATAGTTAGAAAGGCAGAAGAAGAACTATTATTATTAAAAGAACCAGAATCCTTTTTGGCCATACCAGGGAAAGGCCTAAAGGCTCAATTAGACGGACAAGAAATATATATAGGAAATAGAAAATTAATGGAGGAAGCAGGAGTTTCAATTGAAATAGGAGAAGATAAACTATATAAATTAGAAGAAGAAGGGAAAACTGCCATATTAGTTTCAATTAATGGGGCATTATCTGGAATCATAGGAGTAGCAGATCAAATAAAAGACAATTCAAAAGAAGCCATAGAAGAGTTAAAAAACATGGGATTGGAAATCTATATGATAACAGGAGACAATGAAAGAACAGCTAAAGCCATTGCCAATGAAATAGGTATAGAAAATGTTTTAGCAGAAGTACTACCTGAAAATAAAGCAGAAGTAGTGGAAAAAATAAAGGCTGAAGGTAAATATGTAGGCATGGTAGGAGATGGAATTAATGATGCACCAGCCTTAGTAGCTGCAGATGTAGGTTTTGCCATAGGTACAGGTACAGATGTAGCCATGGAGGCAGCAGATATTACATTAATGAGAGGAGATTTACAAGGAGTTGTAACAGCCATTAGACTTAGTCATAAAACCATGAAAACCATTAAACAAAATTTATTCTGGGCCTTTTTCTACAATTCCATAGGTATCCCCTTTGCAGCCCTAGGTTTTCTAAACCCAATGATAGCAGGTGCAGCCATGGCCTTTAGTTCAGTATCAGTAGTAAGTAATTCCTTAAGACTTAAAAAGTTTAAGTAATAAGACAAGGAAAGGCTTTTAAGATCTAAAAGCTAGACCTAAATAATTAGGTGTAGAAACTAAGGAATAAGCACAAAATTGGAAAACACAATTTTGCTTTTCTGCTTATATTAATTGTAAACTGTGAATTGTAAATTAATTAAATAAATTGGAGGAATAAAAAATGAAAAAAACTATAATAATTGAAGGTATGTCTTGTAATCACTGTGTAATGGCAGTAAAAAATGCACTATTAGAAATAGAAGGGGTTTCTAAAGTGGATGTAGAATTAAATAATAATAGGGCTATTGTAGAAGGAGAAAATTTAGTAAATAATCTTTTAGAAGAAGTAGTAGAAGAAGCAGGTTATAATGTAATAGAAATAAATTAGAAATTAGGTGATAGTGTGAATTCTGGCAAAGAAAAGGCAGCCCAAAAATTGAAAACTGTTAGAGGCCAAATAGATGGGATAATTAAAATGATAGAGGAAGATAGATATTGTGTAGATATATCTACACAAATACTATCAGCTATAGGTCTACTTAAAAAGGCCAATATAGATGTATTAAATTCCCATATTCGCTCCTGTGTTAAAGATGCCATATTGGAAGGTGAAGAAGAAGGAGAAGAAAAAATAGAAGAGATAATAAATATAATAGATAAGTATATTAAATAAGACAGGAAAACCTGTCTTATTTAATTGAAAAAAGTATTGCTAAATTACATATAAAGGGTTATTCTATTATATAGGCTAATTGG
>JGI24707J26582_10000675_pt1 | contig 26817 bp, 22 predicted proteins | sample BioPla1DNA1_FD_26582 | JGI IMG/M metagenome (IMG submission 26582)
CGTGCAAAATACTGTCATCATGTTATCTATAATATTTTTATGTTCTTCGCTTACATTGATCAGGATAGCTTTAGTTGTTATTTTCACTATTCTCACCCTTTCAGTTTGTATCTTCGATGTCCGCCTAAGGTTCTGTATGCTGTTAGTTTACCGTCATTATCCCATCTTTGAAGGGTTCTTATATCCACCCCTAATATTTTGCTTGCTTTTGATATACTGATCATTTTTTCCATATATTTCACCTCTGATGTCAGTATATCGAAATTTGTATATGCTGTCTATTAATTTNTATATGTTTGTCTAAAATTGTACANATATTTAGCAACTGCTGTTACCTCCAATGGCTATTGTTATTTCTATCCTTTCCATCGCTATATATTATATTATATATTTTCTTAGAATATTTTAAAATATGGTAAAATTAAAAAAGTCCACCCAAGGTAGACTTTTTTACATTAATAATCATTATGTTTCATCGCTTATGCTCTGTTTCTTTTTTCTGTATATTATAGATGAGACCATAATACTGAATTCATATAACAACACCATAGGAATCGCCATAAAAATTTGTGAAACCACATCAGGTGGTGTCAATATTGCAGAAACTATAAATATTAAAAGAATAATAAATTTCCTGTACTTTCTGAGTGTCTTTGGTGCAACTAATCCCAATTGTGTGAGTAAAATGATGAGCAGGGGCAGTTCAAACACCAAACCAAAGGACAACAGCAAAGAGCTGACAAAACCGACATAGTTTGCAAATGAAAACGATGGCGTAATTCTATCAACCGTCACCCCGATAAAAAATTTAATTGTCATAGGAACAATTATATAATATGCAAAAACTACACCCATCAGCAAAAATATGGTTCCCATGGACAGGGCAAAAACAACATATTTTTTTTCTTTTTTCTTTAACCCGGGTTTAACAAATCCCCAAATTTGGAGCAGTACTATAGGCGAAGATATAATTAAACCCAATACTAAAGAAATTTTAATATATGCCATAAATAATTCCGGCGGGCTTAAATATATGAATTCCAATTCCCCGGCAGGTCTTGTAATAATATCTATAATTTTATCCATATATCTGTAGGCTGCAAATGCACATATAATAATTGCCATAAAGGAAATGATAAGCCGTTTTCTCAGTTCCCCCAGATGTTCCGTTAAGGTTAGCTTTGGGCCGTCTTCCGAGCCGTCTACCATAGGCCCACCTCCTCACAATACAAAAAGTTTATAGGGTACTACTACGGTAGCACCCTAACACTTCCTATGTTTTATTTCTTTTCCTCTTCTTCCCGTTCCCCCTGTCCTTCTTGTGCCTCTGCATCCTTTGATGTTCTTGAAGCATAATTCTTGAATTCCCCGATTGCTTTTCCGAATGATTTTCCTATTTCCGGAAGTTTGCCGGGCCCAAATATAACAAGGGCTATACCTAAAACTAACAATAATTCCTGAGTACCTATCCTACCAAACATAATTTACACCTCCCAGTGCACTACACCTAAACATCGGCTACCTACTATAAGTTTTTTAGGAGTCCTGTTTAGGATCATCATCATCTAAAGATAAATCCTCTTTTATTTCACTAGAGAATTTTTTAAATTCACTAAAGGCCTTCCCTAGAGATTTTCCTAATTCGGGAAGTTTACCGGGCCCAACTACTATTAAGGCTATAGCCAGTATTACCACTACCTCCATGGTACCTATTCTCCCAAACATACACATTCCACCTTTACACACATTATTCGTATAAGTCCTGATGCAAAACGGGAACATTTCCTATTATAAACTTGATAACTCAACTTCATTATAACAGATATATATAATTTTTGAAACAACTTTATATTAATTGTACATAGTTTATTCCTTTATCGTTACTGTTCACACCCCAACCCATGCGCGGCTATCCAATGTGACACGGGAAAGAGGGTTTTGTCATATTCTAATTTCATAACACAGTACATGAATGATAAAAAATGTGACAAAACCCCTTTCCCCATGTCACACATAAAAAGATAGGGAAAGAGGACCTATTCACATTTGACAAGACTACTCCATTTGCCACATTTGTCTCCCCATCGTGCCATTATCTGCCCATCTTTGAAAATTTCCACAACCTCGCACATATTAGCGCAACCTTTGCATTCTATGCCTTTTACATCGTACCCGGAATTAACAATATCAAAACCCCGGAAAACAGTCTCATTCCCCTTCGCGGCATGTTCTTCAGCCAACAGACAACATCCTATAGAGCCCATAACGTCATAGTGTGGAGGCACAAAAATTTCCAGACCGAGAGCCTCCTCAAAAGACTTTTTAATTCCCACATTTGCAGCTACCCCGCCTTGAAACACCACGGGGCCCACTATATCCTTTCCTTTGCCCAAATTGTTCAAAAAATTTCTTACCAAAGCATCGGAAAGTCCTCTGATGATGTCTTCCTGATTATGCCCCAATTGCTGTTTATGTATCATATCCGTTTCTGCAAAAACAGCACATCTACCCGCTATACGAACGGGATTAATCGATTTCAGCGCCAATCTGCCAAAATCTTTTATATCTATACCCATACGGGTTGCTTGTCTGTCTAAAAATGAACCTGTTCCTGCCGCACAAACTGTGTTCATTGCGAAATCGTTGATTATTCCATTTTTGAGTAGGATAATTTTAGAATCCTGTCCGCCGATTTCCAATATGGTTCTTACTCCGTCGACAAAATTAAGCGCAGCTATTCCGTGGGCAGTAATCTCGTTTTTAACTACATCCGCTCCAACTATCATAGCTGCTAGGTTTCTACCACTGCCTGTTGTTCCAACCCCTTTTATATTAGGCACTTCATCTACTTGTAATTTTACTTCCTTCAATGCCCTCTGTACAGCATCTATAGGTCTTCCATTGGTTCCTGTATAGACCTTGCCTATGATTTCTTTATCTTCATCCATCAGTACAACACTGGTACTGACAGAACCTACATCAATGCCCAAATAACAATTTTTCACCCTCATTAATCTCCTTTCGTCTTCGCAAGAGATCTACAAAGGCCTCCAGCCTTGTCATATATCCGGCTTCCCCCGTCATTTCATCCACAATAAGACACAGATATGGAATATTATGATCCTTTTCTACTGAAGGAAGAATGCCTTGAGCCACTATTTCCGGCATACAGGTTAAAGGATATATTTGTATCACCCCATCAAAGCCTTCTTTGGCATATCTGACAGCATAGCCTATAGTTTCTCTTGCATGTCCGCCTATCATAGTCCTCAAATAAGGTTCGGCCGCTTTCCGGGTTTTCTTTTCAGAGGTTAACCCGAGAGGATTTAAAAAAAGATGTTCGTTTAACCAACGACTTATTTTCAAGGATTTTTCTATTTCTACTCCCAGGCCCCCCAGTTTCTTTTCTATGTTTAAATTTACAAATGGTTCTATAATGGTATATATCTCCCCGATAATACCGATTTTTATGATTTCCCCGGCAGTATCTTCTTCCACGGACAGTATTTTTTCCTTCACATCCTTTATCAGCTGTAAAACTTCTCTATAGCCGTATACTGTCCTCACATCCTTATGAAACGCATCGTAATATCTATCTACAGTACCTTTTGTTTTCTCCCTGGGCCTTTTATAATATGTTGTTTCTTCAAGATCATCTACCGCATTTATAACTACAATCGCTCGCTTCAGGGCCTTTAGAATCTTATATGGATTTTTGGTTCCCGTGAGTTTAAATATATTATCAAAAAATGTCTTATAATCACCTTGGGGCGGATCCAACAAAATAACATCAATATCATAGCCGGCTTCATTTAACAATTCTTTTTGTATTATCGAATAATATCCGAAACGGCAAGGGCCACAACTGCCGGTTATTACTATGGTGTTTGCCCCCATATTTATACTCTCTATATAATTCCCCATATTAACCTTCAATGGAAGACAAATAGATTCCGGAGAATATTTTACTCCAATATTCAAGGTCTCCTTGCTACACTGCGGCGGAACTATCAGATCCACACCTAATTCCTCCAACAGTACCTTTGTAGCTATGTATTGGTTGCCCATATGCGGAAATGTTATAATCGGGGAACGGGCAAGAGTCCCTGTCCCTATAATTTGTGGGCAAACAGGATCGTCTGCCCCTACAACCTTCGAACGAACAAGGTCGTCTGTCCCCACACTATGTCCTTTCCTCCATTCAATCATGTCCAGGAAGGCCTCGATTCTTGTATTAATTCCAGCCTCCCCCGTATGTTCATCTATGGTTAGCAATAAAAAAGGAATCCTACCCTTCTTACTTGATTTTCTTTCAAATAAGTCTTGTATTATAGAATCAATACCACATCCAAATGACGATACATATATAATACCGTCTATATTCCGGGCCTCCGCCAAATACATGGAGGTGCCCAAGAGTTTTCTTCCGAAACTCCAAAACATCTTTTTGTCCAGTGTAGCTGCATATCTGTTAATGTGTTCAAAACCTATCATTCCCGGAACGACAATATGAACCCCGTTTTTTTTCAATTTGTTGAGCAAGTTCATAGAACTGTAACTGTCATACACATTATAGGGATGGCCTACTACCGCTACTGTTTTCTCAGTTTTTATATCCGATGTCTCGGCCTTCGCTTTTACAAATTTTCCGTCTATGGGTAAATTACCTTTTTTTATTGTATCTTTATAGTTTTTGTAGACCTTTAATGCCATGTCGTAAGCTATTTCAATCTTTGCCTTATTTTTAGTAACATAAGATCCGAACTTGTATATCGTATCCGTCAGATTTTTTCTGGATTTATTAAAATTGATTTCAACATCTATCAACGGCGGAAGGCCCCTGACAGAGTGCGATACCATTTCAGAAAGTCCACAAAACTTCGGACATATATACTCCTTTTCATAAACGCTCATCATTTTAGGTACAAATACATAATCTACCTTATCTTTTAAATCTATCACATGTCCATTAAAAATTTTTACCGGGAGACATGCTTCATCTACTGTGTTTTTTACACCCTGATCCAGTATCTCCTTGTTGGTAGGTTCAGATAAAATAACTTGTGCTCCTAAATGCTCATAAAAGGTTTTCCATAGCGGATAATAATCATAAAACCATAATCCCCTTGGAATACCTATTTTTATGGCCATCAAACCCCTCCTCCTTACCACTTTAATATTATTGACAATTATTGTTGTATGTATACTTCACCCGGTTGACCTGCTGCATCCATGCATAGGCCATGGCCATGAGTTTTTTTATCAAATATAAAAATCAACCGACACCATGAGCTAAATTGATATGTTGTATAAACAAATAAAAAACAGGTGATAGAAGTTTTTATCACTTCGTATCACCTGCCCAACTGTTCAGATTATACAGCTATCTGCTCACTACCTGATTTTTTCCGATGCTTTTTGCTTTGTATAAACATTTATCCGCAACATTTATTAAATTTTCCCTGTCACAACTGTCAACCCCAAACGTCGCAATACCTATAGATACGGTAACATTTATACCGTCCACCGAAAGAATGGAAATTGAATGACGAATGCGATCTGCTATAATCCTGGCCTCTTCCTTATCTATGTCCCTTAATACAATGATTATTTCTTCCCCACCATACCTGGCAACTATATCCTTTCCCCGCACGTTTTGTTTTACACACCCTGCCACATCCTTTAGGACTTTATCCCCCACCTGGTGGCCATATGTATCGTTGATTAACTTAAAATTATCTATATCCGCCATCAAAATTGAAAACCTTTTTTTGCTAGATTTATATGTATCACACAATTCCTTGTAGATATTTTGAAATGCCCTGCGATTAAGCAGATTTGTAAGCCCGTCATACTCCGACCATGTTTTCAGATTGCCGATATAACCCATATTAGAGATAATAAACCCTATACGGTGTGCTATAAGTTCCAGGAAGCGTATCTGTCTTTCGGAAAATATTTCATACCTTCCGTTATGTAAACATAATACACCTAATGGCTCATCGTGAGTATTTAAAACAGGCAAAAATATAACTGAATAAATGCCTAATCTTTTAGCCCTACTGTTATCACATCTTTTGTCCGTAAGTGCATCATAGATGATGGTGGTTTTTTTTCTTTCCATTGCATCAATAATTTTGTAATCCTGAGTTTTAAGTTTTTCTAAAGAATGTTTCCTTTTTTCGTTAATGAATCCCGCACCAAAATTAGAATAATAAGGTGTTAAAGATTTCCCATCTTTGTCTATAAGCGCTAAAACATATTTTTTCATACCTGTAGCATCAGGTAGTATTGAAACTATTTTTTGTAACGGATCCCCGGTACCGGGTTGATTTTCTTTCGGATTATATAATAAGATATTTTCTAATGCTGTTGGGTTTAACATGTTCTCGAGGGCCAAATTATGTCTTTCTACCCTCGAAAATACAACAGTAAGCTCTTTAGCCGCTAATTGTACCAGATATTTAAATTCGGGTGCCATCTTTCTTTTGCATGTATCGTAGAAAATTAGGATCCCTATCAGTTTATTCTGAGAAAAAACAGGTGTGGACAATATTGTATTTGGAACAATAACCTCATTTAAACGTGGAAATGTTTTTTCTATACTGTCTTTATCCTCTAAATATATTACCTTTCTATATTCATCTACAGGCAGTTTAAAATTAAAAACCTTAAAAGTAGGGCTATTTACATCGTTGTTGCAACTGTATTGATATAATAAATTTTTTATAATAACCATTCTATCATCTTCTACAGTGTCAAAATACATTAATCTATAGCCAAACCTTTTGTAAATTAAGTTGCCCGTTACACTGATAGCGCCCTCCTTACTACATTGTCTATTGAGAGCCTTGTACAACTGTATAATAGTTCCTGCGCATTTATTTAATATTTCGGATTCTGTATTATCCTTTATATCAAGCATTTAAATCCCCCATTTGTTGTTGACATTTTTGAGTTTCACCTGCATCTTTGAATACAAATGGCTGTATAACGACCTTCCTTATAACATTAAAACCATTATAATTTAACATATGTCCAAAGTCTATGGAAACGGCGATAAAGTTAACACTATTTTCCTGCATACTTCTGTGATATTCGATATATACCCCCATTTTTCGACTATTAACCTTTTTTATGACATAGCCTGCCGAACTGATGGATAAGGCTCTCCTTATCGATTCCTTCTTTGTAAATTTTTGATTCCTTCCAGTATTCTCCTGCCTATTTCATATTCCGGTGCAATTTCCACCGCCCTGCGTACATACCTTTCCGCTTTATCCAGGTTGTCTGTGTTTAAATAGGCAATCGCTATATCACATAAAATTACAGGATGGTTTAGGTCATAAACCAAAGCTTTTTTGAAGCATCTCAGGGCCTCTTCATATTTTTCTTCCCCGAGGAGTTTATTACCCCTCCCTTCGTAGGATTCTATAATATGCAGTCTAACTCTTTCATTTTTCTTAAGTTCCGGGCTCCTTGCTACGAGATCCTCAAAATATTTAATTGCTACTTCATATTCTTCTGTTTTGTTATGTTTAATCGCCAACCACAACAGTTTATCCAGTTCATCCTGTGAACGTTCTACCTCTATTCGATTTCTTAATCTTCTGTAAGGATTGTTGTTTCTATTTTTTAAAGAAAGTTCAAATAGCCTGTCGGATAAGACCAAAATTTCTTTACCGCTTTCTATTTTGTTAACATATGTTTTAGGAATATTATTCAGTCCCAAATATGCCCCTGATAAAGCTAAGGCCATAGTTGCTATCGCATAGTTTCCCCGGATATCCAAACATTCCTTCAATACCTTTTCGTAATCATTGGGACTTTTAAAAAAAATATATAACGACAGGGGAACAGACTCTAATACATTACTGCTGCTGCCCCACTGCTCTATTATCTGTTGAACAGGGAGACCCTCCTTGACCCATTCCCTCAGTACGCGATTAATCATTATATACAGATTAACAACATCGTTGTTTTTCCCCGTAACATATACCTTTGTTGCCGCACCTTTTATGCTTCTGCTCATGATATCAATAAGCACCTTCAGATCCCCTTTGCTCTGTAGAGAAAAAGCAGGTGTGTTTAACAAATATGCTATAGCTATAGAAAACACAACGCTCGCAGCAATAGCTGTCTCCTCCGCATGGGTAATAACAGTCTGAATAGATGCAATCAATCTCAACATAACAGAATCTCCGTAATTTATCAGTGCCGCCGGCATACATCTAAATACACAACTGTTTTCCAATGAAGCCACCCCGCTATTATACCATTCCGCCTTATCTCTCCCGTAATTTGCGGCAAATTGTTTAATTATTTTATCCCTTGTCAAAATAGGGTTCCGAACAAATCTATTGGCCAAATCTTCAGGATTAAAACATTGATTGATAATAAGGGACTCCGCAAATAAAATAACAGCCTCCGTTTGTTCCGTGCCCCTTGAAAAATCTGTACTTCTCCCATCCTTTGAAAAATAGGTGATATGTCCCGTTTCCTTTAGCTTCTGTTTTTCCCACATGTTATCGAAAACATCCCCGACAGACAGCCCTATTATAGCACCACTGATTTTATCCCTGTAATCTATATTCGGTAACGGGGTTAAATTTATATTTTCTGCATGTATATTTAAATTAGGCATTCCCATGCTTTCTACTAAAAATGTGTATATTTCCCCCAATAAACCCACATCCATCAACCAGACATCCCTTCATACTATTCTATACTATAGTTGCTATATAAAATTGCATTGTTATAACTAGATATTCTACAAATAAACAGTTTTTCCTTTATACCTGCATAATACTTTTGTATGTGGCAGGGGGACGTTTTGTTCGCCACATCCCCTGTGTGTGGCAGGGGGACGTTTTGTTTGCCACATCCCCTGCCACAATTTATTTTTTGGGTTGGGGTGTGAACAGTAACCCCCCTCCTTGACCCGGGCATGGGTCCGCCCATAAAATATTGACTTATAATTGTTTTCGTGGTATATTTTTAAAAAAGCATACGCCCTTAAATTGGTACTGTGAGACCAAAAAGGACCGGGTTCGACCTCAAAGTATAATATATCTGTCTATTATTGCTCTGAGTTTAATTTCTAACCTCTTTGGTTACTATATAGGACCAATGAGGTTGTTATTTTGCCTTTGAATTGATTAATAATTAATGAGGGAATGTAACTCCTAAAAATGAAAAGGGGAGGCAATAGCAATGAAACTACAAGGCAAACATATTATAGATGCAAGCGACCTGTCGGTTGGAGAATTAAATTTAATAATTGATCTGGCACTCAGAATGAGAGCAAACATAGAGGAATTTAGTGAACTATGTAAAGGTAAAATTTTAGCCACTTTATTCTACGAACCTAGTACCAGAACACGTCTGAGTTTTGAATCCGCTATGCTGAAAATGGGTGGATCCGTGATTGGATTTTCAGACGCGGAGACCAGCTCAGTAAAAAAAGGGGAGAATATCGCAGACACTATAAGAGTTGTAAACAACTATGCCAATATTATTGTAATGCGTCACCCCAGGGAGGGGGCCCCTCTTCTGGCATCCCAATATTCCGAAATTCCTGTTATAAATGGCGGTGATGGCGGGCACCAACATCCCACCCAAACCCTAACTGATTTGGTGACTATAAAATACTATAAGGAACATATAAAAGATATCAAAATTGCTATATGCGGGGATCTGTTGTTTGGAAGGTCGGTTCATTCCTTACTAAAAACTTTGAGTAGATATCCAAATATAGAATTTGTACTGATATCTCCATCTGAATTGAGGATACCGCACCATTTAAAAGACAGCATCATAGAAGAACATAATGTAAAGATTTATGAAACTACGTCTTTAGAAGAATGTATCAACGATGTAAATGTGCTGTATATGACCAGAATCCAAAAAGAAAGATTTTTCAGTGAGGATGAATACATTAAATTAAAAGATAGTTATATTTTGACTCCTGAAAAACTTAAATATGCAAGAAAGGATTTGCTATTGATGCACCCGTTACCCAGGGTTAATGAGATAAGTTATGAAGTAGACATAGACCCCAGGGCAAAATATTTTGAGCAAGCAAAGCTTGGTGTATTTGCAAGAATGTCACTTATGGCTCTACTATTAGGGAGGGGTTGTTGATGCTTAAAGTTACGGGAATTACGCAAGGTATAGTAATAGATCATATAAAAACGGGAAACGGTTTAAAAATTTTCAACAAATTAAGATTGGACAAATTAGACACTACCGTGGTTTTACTGATGAATGTGGATAGTAAGGCCTTAGGTAGAAAAGATATTATAAAAATACAAGACTACACAGATATAAATATAGACATTTTGGGGCTCATCGATCAAAATGCGACCATAAACATAATAAAAAACAGCAAAATTATTTCTAAAACAAAGGTTGAAATCCCCAAAAAAGTGAAAGGTTTATTCCAATGCAAAAATCCGCGCTGTGTAACAACTGTGGATAACTATGCTATATCGGAATTTACACTGGTACCTAACGAGGGTAAATTACAATATCGTTGTAATTACTGTGAAGAGATTACAGAATACAAATTGTAAAACCGGGAGGCGTTTTATGAACAGCCGAATAGTTATAGCCCTGGGTGGCAATGCCTTAGGAAATAACCCGAAAGAACAACTTCTGGCAGTAAAAAATACAGCAAAACCGATAGCCGATCTGATAATGAAAGGAAACGAGGTTGTAATATGCCATGGTAATGGACCACAGGTAGGTATGATTAACTTGGCAATAGAAAAAGCCTCCAAATGCGATCCTGATATTTCCGGGATGCCTTTTCCCGAATGTGGAGCCATGAGCCAAGGTTATATCGGTTATCATTTGCAAAATGCACTGAAAGAAGAATTTCTGAAAAGAAATATTAAAAAATCCGTCGTTACGGTAATTACACAAGTTATAGTAGATAAGAATGATAAGGCCTTCCGAAACCCGTCAAAGCCGGTCGGTTTTTTTTATACAAAGGAAGAATCGTCAATTTTGGAAAAAGAGAGAGGTTATGCAATGATTGAGGATGCCGGCAGAGGATACAGAAGGGTTATTCCCTCGCCCACGCCTGTAACAATAGTAGAAGAAGATATCATCAAAATTCTGGTTGATACGGGTAACGTCGTCATAGCGGCAGGCGGCGGCGGAATACCTGTAATACAGGAAGGTCACAGTCTGATAGGTATCCCTGCTGTAATTGATAAGGATTTTGCCGGTGAAAAACTGGCGGAAGTTGTTGATAGTGATTACCTGATAATACTCACAGCCGTGGAAAAGGTCGCCCTCAATTATGGAAAGAAAAATGAAAAACTTCTCGATACATTAACTGTCGAGGAGGCCAAACAATATATAAAGGACGGATATTTTGCCAAAGGTTCCATGCTACCTAAGATCGAAGCAGCAATAAAATTTGTTCAGAGCAAGGATGGAAGAAAAACTGTCATTACTTCTCTGGAGAAAGCTACGGAAGGCATGGAAGGAAAAACAGGGACATTAATCGTTAACGATAAATTTTAAAATGAGTATATAACAAAAAACCAGCCCCGTAGCTAACATCTACCTCGGAGCTGATTCTATGGTAATAGGCAGACCGTTGGTTATAAATAAGTCCTTAAAACTTGCCCATAATTCGTCTGCACCTTCTTTTTTTAATGAAGATATCGGTATTATTTTATCTGCCGGCGACATTCCAAGTTCTTCCCGTATAATCTTAAAGTGTTTTTGATAACTACCCCTGGATATCTTATCGGATTTTGTTGCAACAACAATCGTTCCATATCCATAGTGCTTTATCCAATCATACATCATCTTATCATCCGCCGTAGGTTTATGACGAATATCTGCTAGAAGTATCACTTCATATAAATTCTTCCTATCTTTTAGATAAGTTTCTATCATCTTTCCCCAATTTGCCTTTTCACTCTTAGATGCTTTTGTATAGCCATAACCGGGCAGGTCAACCAGATAAAATTCCTTATTGACCAGATAAAAGTTGATCGTTCGGGTCTTTCCGGGGCTGGAACTCACCCTGGCCAAGCTTTTTCTGTTTAACATAGTGTTTATGGCAGAGGATTTGCCCACATTAGATCTTCCGACCAATGCAAATTCAGGCCTTCCGTCAACAGGATATTGCTTTGGAGATACGGCGCTGATTACTATCTCGGAGCTAATTATTTTCATCTATTTCATCCCTTTTAAAAGCGTGCTCTAATACCTCATCCATATGTTCAGCAAAAACAAACTCAAGTTTACGCTTTACATTTGCAGGTATATCCTCAAGATTTTTTTCGTTGTCTATCGGCAGTATCACCTTTTTTATACCCGCCCTGTTAGCTGCAAGCACTTTTTCCTTAACTCCGCCTATAGGTAAAATCCTGCCTCTCAACGTAATCTCCCCTGTCATAGCAACATCCTTATACACGGGTGTGTTAGTTAGGGCAGATATCACAGCAGTTGCCATAGCTATGCCGGCAGACGGCCCGTCTTTCGGGATAGCACCTTCGGGAATATGAATGTGTATATCTAAATCCTTATGAAAATCCGGACTAATTTTCAGATCAGCAACCTTTGAGCGTATATAGCTTATACCCGCCCTTGCAGACTCTTTCATAACATCACCCAGTTGCCCTGTGAGTACGAGTTTGCCTTCTCCCTTCATAGGGGTAACCTCTACGGATAAAGTGTCTCCTCCTACAGGAGTCCAAGCCAAACCTCTTACGATTCCCACTTCGTCTTTTTCATTTACCATGCCGTATCTATAAATAGGATTGCCTAGGTATCTTTTCAGATTTTTCGGAGTAATATTGACAGACGTGATTCCCTCTTCTACAATCCGTTTTACGGCCTTACGACATAAATTGGCTAGCTGTCTTTCTAAATTTCTGACTCCGGATTCTCTGGTGTAATAGTTAATAATATCCCTTATGGCTTTTTTGGATACCTTTAATGTCCCTTCTTCCAGACCGTGGTCCTTAATTTGTTTCGGTAATAAGTGTATCTCCGCAATTTTAAGTTTTTCTTCCTCCGTATACCCCGCAATTCTGATTACCTCCATACGGTCCAATAAAGGTCTCGGTATAGTATCCACACTGTTAGCCGTCGTAATAAACATTACCTTTGCAAGGCTAAAAGGAAATTCCAAATAATGATCTGTAAAATCGTGGTTTTGCTCCGGATCTAACACTTCAAGCAGTGCAGAGGCCGGGTCTCCCCTGAAATCACTTGCTAACTTGTCAACTTCGTCAAATAAAAACACCGGGTTCTTGCTCTTCACCTGTCTGATGGATGTGATAATCCTGCCGGGAATAGCACCCACATAGGTTCTTCTGTGTCCTCTGATCTCGGCTTCGTCCCTTACCCCGCCCAGGGACATTCTCGCAAACTTTCTATCCAAAGATCTTGCTATTGATTTTGCTATAGAGGTCTTGCCTACCCCCGGCGGTCCTACGAGACATAGAATCGGACCCTTCATGGTCTTAGAAAGCTGACGAATGGCCAGATATTCCAATATCCTCTCTTTCACTTTTTCTAACCCGTAATGATCTTCATCTAAAATTCTAGCCGATTTTTTAATGTCCAGCGTATCTTTTGTCTCCTTATCCCAAGGTAAATTCAAAGCCCAATCTATATAACTTCTGATTACCCCCGTTTCAGCCGAGGATGGAGCGAGTTTCGTCAATCTGTTTATTTCCCTCTCAATTTTTTCGTTTAATTCCTTGGAAAGCTTCAACTTTTTAAGCTTTTGCCTATATTCATCCGCTTCTTCCACCAGATCTTCATCTTCACCTAATTCTTTTTGTATCGCTTTTAGCTGTTCCCTCAAATAATACTCTTTTTGCACCTTATTAATTTGTCTTTTAACTCTCTCACTTATTTTTTGTTCAATCTCTAAAATTTGTATTTCTTCCAGCAATATTCTATACAATGTTTCTAACCTGAGTTTCGGATCAAATGCCTCCAACACCTCTTGCCTTTTACTCGGATTCAATATAACGTTTGAGGCTATGGTATCCGCCAATCTGCCGGGTGTATCTATTTCGGATACATTTAATAAAACTTCTGAAGAAGTTTTATTATCAATCTCTATATATTCCGTAAACGCATTTATAACACTGCGCATCAAGGCATCGGTTTCTATATCTTTAACCATTTCTATCCGGTCTTCTTGTTCCACAACCTCTACAACAAAATATGGGTCCTCTTGCAATATATTCGTTATTTTCGCCCTTGAAATTCCCTCAACCAGTATTCTGATGGTATCCCCGGGTAATTTGAGCATCTGTTTGATTTTTGAAATTGTACCCACTTTATAAAAATCTTCCGGTGTAGGCCTATTTATTTCCGCTTTCTTCTGGGAAGCTAAAAAAATCAATTGATTATTCACCATGGCCTCTTCCAAAGCATTTATAGAAGCTTCCCTGCCTATGTCAAAATGCATTATCATATATGGAAAAACAGTTATGCCTCGTAAAGGAATTAAGGGAAGCTTGTGTTTTATTGTGCTGTTTCTATATAATTCCATATTATCATCTCCTTAATTATGCTCTATATTATAATCATTCAGTATGCATACTCAATATATACCTATTATTCTATTTTAACAATTGATAATTATTATACCCTTTAATATAAACCCTTTCAACATTTTATTTACCCTAATTTATGTCAATGTACCAATAAAATAAATGTCTTTACATAACATCAAAATAGCACATTGCATTGCATTGTGCTATTACTTGAGTTGTCCGCCCTCAATTTCAAATTTTAACCCTGCCATGTCCTTTAATGTTCAATTTATTTGTCTGCAAATAATTCCTTTTATTCGTTAAAAAAATTTCGGTTCTCTAAAGCCACAACAAGCGGGAATGAATCCGATATGTCTTTGTCCCCGTCTTCATTTTTTTCTTCATATAAAGCCAACTGTATAACCTGGTTTATATTTTCTACAGGAATCACTTCTATCTTCAATTTTTTAAATCGTTCCTGGTAATTGTCCTTCGGAACTAACACTCTTGTACAGCCCGCCCTTCTTGCCGCTTCAATCTTAGCCGGAATTCCTCCAACCGGTTTTATTTCTCCTCTGATAGATAATTCCCCTGTCATTGAAACCTTATTATCGACCGGTTTTTCCGTAATAGCGGAATATATTGCCGTGGCCATGGCAATTCCCGCAGAAGGCCCGTCTATCGGTATGCCCCCGGGGAAATTTAAATGTATGTCGTAGTTTCTCGGATCAACATCCAAAAATCTTCTTATCACTGTCAGTACATTATCTACGGAATCCAGGACCGTGCTTCTCCTCTTCAGGGTTTTTCCGGACAAATTTGTTTCTTCCCTATCTACAATTCCGGTTACAATAACCCTTCCTTCTCCTTTCACGGGCACCTTTATGGTGGAGGCTTCTATTTCTATCATAATACCCATTTGTATATTATATACGGCGAGCCCGTTAACATACCCTATGGACGGGATTTTTCCTATTCTTTTCTCCGACCTGGGTGAATACTGCCCGCTTTCTATAACCCATTCAACATCTTCCAATGTAATTTTTCTTCTGTCCTGAGTCAGAGCCAACCCACCTGTTATTTGTATCATATTCACCGCTTCCCTACCGTTGGCGGCATATTTTTTTATCTCTTCCAGGGCTTTCTCCTCAATTTCAAAATCGCTCTTTTTGCATGCATTGTCGGCAATCACGCTTATCTCTTCCGAAAAAAGCGGCCTAAAATAAATTTCAACACATCTTGATCTCAACGCCGGCGGTATATCCGACGGTGTTTTTGTAGTAGCACCGATCAATCTGAAGTCTGCCGGTAAACCGTTTTGAAATATTTCATGAATATATCCCGGAATTTTAACATCCTCTGAATTATAATAGGAACTTTCTAAAAAAACCTTCCTATCCTCCAGAACCTTAAGCAATTTGTTCATCTGTACCGGATGCAATTCCCCGATTTCGTCTATGAACAAAATGCCGCCATGGGCCCTGGTTACCGCCCCGGGCTTGGGTTGGGGTATGCCGGCGTTTCCCATTTTACCCGCACCTTGGTAAATAGGATCATGAACAGATCCCATTAACGGGTCTACTATTCCCCTTTCATCAAAACGTTGTATGGTGGCATCCAGTTCAACAAATTTTGAACTGCTGTTGAAAGGAGAAAAACTGCTTTTTTTGGCTTCTTCCAGTACAACCCTTGCCGCCGCTGTTTTCCCCACCCCCGGTGGCCCATAAATTAAAACATGATGGGGATTAGGACTGCAAAGTGCTGCTCGTAATGCTTTTAATCCGTCTTCTTGTCCAATTATTTCTTCAAAGGAATCCGGTCTCGTATATTCGGATAAAGGGACCGTTAACGAACGTTCACGCATTTCCCTTAAAAGGTTCATCTCTTTTTTCGACTTTTTCCCCATGGCATTTTTGTTTCCATATTGATTTCTTAGCAGGTTTAGAAAATAAAAGCCTATAACCACAGCAAAAAAGAATTGAGTTAAGAAAAAAATATCCGGCAAAATAAACACTCCCACCGCGTATAATTTTAATATAAAATAGTTCATAAAAATCACGGGGATAATCCCTTTAATAGTATGCACGTACAATGCTCTTTTTATGATTTTGCCTATTTAAAATATTTACATATTATACGCATACCATAAAGAAATGTCCCAGCTTAAATTGGGACATTGCTTTATGATGCGGATTCCTTGGGATCCTTTTTATCTAAATTAGTCTTACTTGGCGTTTTTAATACAATCTCGGGCTGACTGCCATTAACAATAGTATCTTCCATGACGATAACTTTTTCAACATCTCCCCTGGACGGAATTTCATACATAATATCTAACATAATCCCTTCTATGATGCCCCTCAATCCCCTAGCTCCGGTTTTTATCTCCATTGCCTTTTGGGCTATCATCTTGAGCGCTTTTTCTTCTATCTCCAAAATTACACCGTCAATTTCAAATAATTTTTTATATTGTTTAGTGAGAGCATTTTTGGGCTCTGTCAGTATTCGTACCAGGGCCTCTTCATCCAGTTGGTCGAGTGTCACCACTACCGGCAACCTGCCGACAAATTCCGGGATAAGCCCAAATTTTAGCAGGTCCTCAGGTTGTATTTGCTTTAGTACAGATCCTATATCCGTAATTTTTTTGCTTTCAATTTTAGCTCCAAAACCCATCGAGCTATTACCTATACGTTTTTGGATAATTGATTCTATACCCCCAAAGGCACCACCTACAATAAACAAAATGTTGGTAGTGTCTATTTGGATAAATTCCTGGTGTGGATGTTTCCTTCCGCCCTGCGGCGGCACACTCGCTACCGTTCCCTCTAGTATTTTAAGTAAGGCCTGCTGCACGCCTTCACCGCTCACGTCCCTTGTAATAGAAGGATTTTCGGATTTCTTGGCTATTTTATCAACTTCATCTATATAAATAATGCCCCTTTCCGCCCTTTCAATGTCATAGTCCGCCGATTGAATAAGTTTGAGCAATATATTTTCAACATCCTCACCTACATAGCCCGCTTCGGTTAGAGAGGTAGCATCTGCAATTGCAAAAGGGACATTTATTATTCTGGCCAATGTTTGTGCTAAAAGAGTTTTCCCGGACCCGGTGGGACCCAACATTAATATATTACTTTTTTGGATCTCTATATCTTCGCCCTTGATATCTTCGATATTGATTCTTTTGTAGTGGTTATATACAGCAACAGCTAAAGCCTTTTTAGCTCGTTCTTGTCCAATCACATATTGGTCCAATATATATTTTATTTCATCCGGTTTTGGCAAATCTACCAAATCAATTTCTATATTTTCATCAAATTCCTCCTGGATAATCTCTTGACACAGTTCGATACATTCATCACAAATATATACATTGGGACCGGCAATAAGCCTTCTCACTTGATCCTGAGACTTACCGCAAAAAGAGCACTTTAATTGCTTCTTTTCATCAAATCTGGACATCTTTACACCTCTTTCAAATAGCGACTATTTTTTCGTAGTAATTACCTCATCAATTATACCATATTCCTTGGCCTCTTCCGCCTCCATAAAGAAGTCTCTATCTGTATCCTTTCGTATTGTTTCCAGCGGTTTACCTGTTCTTTCAGCTAATATTTTGTTTATTACATCTCTGGTCCTCAAAATTCGCTCCGCGTGAATTCGGATGTCCTCAGCCTGACCTTTTGTCACCCCTAAGGGCTGATGAATCATAATTTCAGCATTCGGAAGTGCAAAACGTTTGCCCTTTTCCCCCGCCGCCAGAAGAAAAGCGCCCATGCTTGCAGCCATACCAATGCATATAGTAGATACATCAGATTTAATATAATTCATTGTATCGTATATAGCCATGCCGGCGGTTATTGAACCCCCCGGACTGTTGATATATAATTGAATATCCTTATCAGGATCTTCGGCTTCCAAAAACAGCAACTGGGCTACCACTAAGTTGGCAGTAATATCGCTTACTTCATGGCCCAAGAAAATAATCCTTTCTTTTAACAGTCTGGAGAAAATATCAAAAGATCTTTCACCCCTGTTAGTCTGTTCTACAACCATAGGAACCAATGGCATTTCTTCTCACCTCTAATATTTTTTATTTTATAATATGTTTAACTAAGCTATTTGGGCATTCTCTATTAAAAAATCGATTGTTTTTCTGAAAATTATACCCTCTTTAATAGATTTCAAGTCTTGTTCCCTTAGACCGGATTTCATTTTCTCAGGATCCTGACCAAATTGCTCAGCCGTTTTTTGAATTTGTTCGTCTAATTCTTCATCAGTTACTACAATATTTTCCTGTTCCCCGATCTTTCCCAGCACCAGTTCGTTTCTGATAGTTTTAACAGCATCTGCTTTCATTTGTTCTCTCAGGTCTTCCCCGGTAATCCCCGTCATTTGTAGGTATTGTTCTATGCTCAACCCCTGATACTGTAAGTTGTATCCAAAATCCATCAGCATATTATCTATTTGCCTTTCGATTACCGCATCCGGTATTTTAATATCTATTTTATTAGATACTTGTTCTACAACGTCATTCCTCAGCTCTTGTTCAGCCCTGTTTTTTGCGTCTTTTTCCAAATCTTCTCTGATATTGTTTTTTAATTCATCCAATGTGTCAAACTCCGAAACGTCCTTTGCGAATTCATCGTCCAACTGTGGGATTTCTTTTTCCTTTATCTCATGTATTACTACCTCAAAAATAGCATCCTGTCCCGCTAATTCCTTGGCATGGTATTCTTCCGGAAAGGTTACTTCTACTTTTACCTCTTCCCCAATATTTTTACCCACCAATTGTTCCTCGAAACCGGGTATAAATTGTCCCGAACCGATTACAAGGCCCTGTCTTTCTGCAGTACCTCCTTCAAAGGCTACTCCATCAATCGTCCCTTTATAGTCAATAATAACCATATCGTTTTCCTGTACTTCCCTATCCTCTATGGCAATCATTCTAGCATTCTTCTCCAATAGGATATCCAATTCTTTTTGAATATCCTCTTCCTGTACATTATACTCCTTTTTCTTTACTTCTATACCTTTGTATTCTGTAACTTCAAACTCCGGCATAACCTCTATAACTGCCGTAAATATAACATCCTCGCCCTTATTAATTTCTTCAATATCAATTTTTGGATTGTCTACGGGTTCAATGTTGTGTTCCTTTAAAGCTGCTTCGTAAACCTCCGGAAAAATCATTTCAATAGCATCTTCATAGAAAATTTCTACACCATAATATCGCTCAATAATCTTCCTTGGAGCCTTTCCCTTTCTGAATCCTTGAATATTGAATTTGGATTTTGTTTTATTATAAACCCTATTGATGGCTTCTTCGAATTTTGCAGATTCTACAACCAATTTTAATGTAACCTCAGTATCTTCCTTTTTTATGATTTCTGAGCTCATGCATAGTCCTCCTCTATGACCCTTTTTTTTGTGCAATATTGAAAAACATCCATACAATTATAGGATGTTTAAGAAATACACAATAGCATAACTTATCATTACCATACTAACTAATCCATATACTATTGTCAACATTATCTAGACGTTTTTTTATTATTTTTTATCAATTAATTCATATAGAATTTAATATCAACAAACCCCGCCACTCACTAGGGCTTTTTTGTATAAATTTAGCTGTTTTCCCTTTTTAGTGCTGTTATGCCGGTACGATGACACTCCAATATACCATAAGGCTTCAGGATTTCTATAAACGCATCCGCCTTTTCGCTGGCTCCGGTGAGTTCTAATATCAGGCTCTCCTTGCCCACATCCACTATGCTTGCCTTAAAGATACCCGATATACCTATTATATCCGCCCTGGTTTTAATGTCCGCCTTTACCTTTATGAGCAACAATTCCCTACAGACGGAATCTTCCTTCTTTAATTCTATTACCTTTATCACATCTATTAACTTGTTCAGCTGCTTTTTTATTTGTTCAACATCCTGTTCGCCCCTCCTCAGAGTTATGGTCATTCTTGAAATATCGGGGCTCTCTGTCTCTCCTACAGACAAACTATCAATATTATATCCCCTTCTTGTAAATAAACCTGAAACCTTACTTAAAACCCCCGACTGGTTTTCTACCAGTATAGATAGTATATGCCTATTCATCTGATCATCTCCCTTAAATAGTACTAAAATCCGGATCAACCGTAACTTCTATAAAAAAAGCTTCATCCATATTCAACGAATCTTTAAATACCCTTTCAAATTCTTCATTAGAAATCACCCTCGTCCCTTTGAGCCCAAATCCTTCCGCTATTTTGACAAAGTCCGGCGAATGTTCAAATACGACTCCGTGAATACATCCCTTGCCATACTGTTTTTCCTGAAGTTCTCTCACCATTCCCAGTCTTTGGTTATTGAACAATATAATTTTTATATCCAAGCCGTTTTCTCTTACAACCCCGAGCTCGGATATAAGCATCTGAAGGCCTCCATCCCCCATAACACTTATAACGGTTCTGTCCGGTGCGCCAATCTTGGCACCTATGGAAATAGGCAAACTACAACCCATGGTTCCTAATCCGCCTGATGTAAGAAATCTTCTGTCTCCCCTTATTTCAAAATTTCTGGCACACCACATTTGGTTTTGCCCCACATCTCCTATCAGGATAACGGAATCATCGGTAATATCAGATACAAATTTTATAGCCCTCCGGGGATTCATGCCTTTATAGTCTTGCTCCCCCTGTGTGTAACTGTCCTTAATTTCCCTTACTTCCCGTAACCATTCATCAGAAACGGTAAATTCTGTTTTTTCTATTAAAACATTTAATATATTTTTTGCGTCCCCGACCACCGGTATATCCACATCCAAATTTTTACCTATCTCCGCCGCATCTATATCTATATGAATCATAGCCGTATCCCTTGCAGACTGACTTATAGTAGATCTGTCGGCAATTCTCGTCCCGATAGCAATTATTAAATCAGATTGGCTTATTATTCTGTTGGCATAGCCCTGCCCATGGGAACCCACCATACCATAATAATTTTCACTATTAGTTTCAACAGATCCTATGCCCATAAGAGTGACAACCGTCGGTAGATTTACCTTTTTTATAAATTCGCGCAATTCTTTGCTTGCATCAGACAAAAGCACTCCACCGCCTGCGCATACAACAGGTCTTTCACTTTCCTTTATTTTTTTTATTGCCCTCTCAATTTGTCTGCCATGCCCTACAGTTACAGGTCTATATCCCCTTATGTCTATTGTAGTCGGGTAATTAAAATCTATCTGTTGCTTTTGTATGTCCAGGGGTATATCTATAAGCACAGGCCCGGGTCTGCCCGTACGCGCTATATAAAATGCTTCCTTTATTATTTTAGGCAAATCCTTTGCATTTTTTACTAAGTAATTATGTTTGGTAAAAGATGCCGTAGTACCTACCGTATCTATTTCCTGAAAAACATCTTTCCCTATGAATTTCGAACCCACTTGCCCCGTTATGATAACCATAGGAACCGAGTCCATATAGGCTGTTGCAATACCCGTCAAAATATTTGTAGCCCCGGGTCCCGAGGTAACTATACAAACCCCCGCCTTTCCGGATATTCTGGCATAACCGTTAGCATTATGAGCCGCCGACTGTTCTTGCCTGACCAAAATATGTTTTATACCCGACCTCCTCAGAGACTCGTATATAGGACAAACCGCCGCGCCGGAATACCCGAATATTATGTCTACACCCTCCCTTTCCAAAGATTTTATTATTGCATCCGATGCTATCATTTTCATCTCCCTTCCTTTTACATAAAACACCCCTTTAAAAGATATAAAAAGCTCCGCAGCCTTCCACACTTGTTACCCACCACAGGAGTAAAAACTTTATGTCGCATCTGTCGCAAAAATATGTATTCTTTTAACTATATCAGAAAAAACACCATTTTAAAAGTATAACTTAAAAGAATTTTTCAAGAATTTTTTTGAAGTTCTTAAAATACGTTTATCCCCCGGTCTATATCAAATAAATACAAATAGGTTTCTTTCACATTTTTTGCCGTAATCCGTTCCAAGGCTTCTTTATAAATGCATAACTGTGTTTTATATCTCGCCACTATACCGAAAATATCTCCGTTGAATACAGTGTCATTCTTATAATCCACCAATACTAAACCATCCTCTTCCTCAAAATAACAATCTATAATCCCTTGTACCAGCAATTTTTCCTCCGAGTTTTCGAACAGCCCCTCAACTATGTCATCAGCAGGTTTTTCAATAACAAAAACAGACTCTCTGTACACTTTATTTGCACCGAGCATCCTTTTACCTATTTCGCTGTTAAAATATTTGCATATTTTCCCCACATCTACTACCTTAGACTCCTCTTCTGTAATTAGCTCACGTGCAACCATAAATTCTATTTGCTCATAAATTTCCCTCCTATTGCCAACATTATCCAGGTCTAAATGCTGAAGAACAAGATGAATAATTGTACCCTTTTCTGCCGCTGTAAGAACCTTTTTGCCCTCCATAAATTTTGGTGATTTTATCAATGCGGGTATTTGATGAGCAATGGAATCTATCTCCTGAATCGTTGTTTTTTTGATATCGGATACGGATAATTTAGATGGTATAAGAGTTGCGTCCGGATAACTATATTTCCAATTTAACCTGTTATATATTTCATCCCTATACTCAATGCACTCATTTGATGGAAAATCGTCCCTGTTAAAATTAATGAGCTTTTCTCTATATTCCTCTTCTTTTAAGAACCTCTCCTGTTCTTCCAATATTATGGCCTGTCTTCCTAAAATATGTATTGCCCACCGAGAATTCTCTTTTGTATATTTAATTTTGTTAAATTCAAGATTTCCCAGTTCCCTTAGGACTTCTCCGTCAGGATGTTTTATAAGTGCGGGCCCTATCCAGTCCAGATAGTTTCTCCCGTTCATCAGGGAGTAGACATTGTCTGCTCCTCCCCACTTTTTGGCCAGTTTTTCTATATTTTTCAATGAACCTACGACAATCAATTTATTTTTTGGCCTGGTAAAAGCCACATATAAGATCCTCATTTCTTCTGATAAACTTTCTATTTTGATTTGATCTTTCATTGCAAGTTTTGCAATAGTATCCCTGTAGGTTCTCAAATCAGTGTCGACAAACTTTGGACCCAATCCCAAATCCTTATGTAGTAACACATCGGCACTTGTATCCCTGAGATTGAAATTTTTCCCCATGCCTGCCGCTATCACCACAGGGAATTCCAGTCCCTTACTCTTATGAACACTCATTATTCTAACTACATTATCATTTTCACCGAGTATTTTTGCGGCACCCATATCCTCCCTACTGTCTTGTAATTTCTCAATAAATTTTATAAAATTAAACAGACCCTTGATGGAAGTTTTTTCAAATTGACCGGCGCGATCAAATAAAACTCTGAGGTTAGCTTGGCGTTGAAACCCCCCGGGCATAGCCCCTACATAATAATAGTAACCGGTATCCATAAAAAGTTTCCAAATAAACCGGTCTATTTTAATATATCTGGCCTCATCTCCCCATTCGTTAAGTTTTCCGATAAAAGAAATAAGTTTATATTTCAAATTGTCATCATTTTCTTCTATGTACCTTTCCATTGCATTATAATAGGTACCGTCTTTGTTATGTATTCTGATATTGATGAGTTCTTCAGTGGTAAAATTACCGATGGGAGAACGCATAACACTGAGCAGCGGGATATCCTGTCTTTTATTGTCGATTACCTTCAGCAGATTCAAAAACATACTCACTTCTATGGTTTCAAAGTATCCTGTGTTGACATCCGCATAAACAGGTATATCTTCATTTATAAACACTTCTAAGAAATTTTGTGCCCAATTCTGTATTGTCCTTAAAAGCACCACTATATCTTTGTACTCCAGTTTTCTATATCTCCCGAGTTTTGTATCATAAATTTCCTTATCTGTCAGTTCCTTAATTTTATTGGCTACAATACGAGCTTCTACTTCTATATCAGCTAATTCTTGCAGCTCCTCTTCCATATCCTCGTCTGTCCCTTTCCGTATCAGGTTGACCTCTATAAACGGATCTTCAATAGGCTCAAAATGGGTTCCTTGATATAAGGCCGCCCTGTCATCATAATTTATTTCACCTAACTCCTTAGACATAATATGCCTAAAGATATAGTTAGCTCCATCCAAAATTTCGCCCCTGCTTCTAAAATTTTTAGAGAGATCTATTCGTCTGTTTATATCCCCCTTCTCATCTCCAAAGGTTTCATACTTTTCTATAAACAGAGTCGGATCCGCCAAACGAAAACGATAGATACTCTGTTTAACATCCCCCACCATAAACAGGTTGTCTTTTCGCTTAATAGCCTGAATCAAGGTTTCCTGTACAATATTGCTATCCTGATATTCGTCCATAAATATATATTCAAATCTTTCCCTATACTCTTCAGCCACCGGTTCATCGGCTAAAATTCTGAGGGCATAATGTTCTAAGTCGTTAAAGTCCAAAATACCCCTATCAGTTTTCTTTTCGGAATATTTTGTTGTAAATCTCATAACCAATTTGTACATATAATCCATAAGCGGATATAATCTGTTCAGGTCTTCTACATATTCCTCAGGGCTNACAGCAAAAACGCCTTCCCTGATATCCTTGATAATGTCTTTTGCTCTATCCCTCAAATCTTTGCATTGTTCCTTAAGTTCGGGATCACTATCCCTACAAGGCTTTAACCTTTCATGTTCTATATTATTCAATATTTCGTAAAACGATGTAATAGGCAAATGTAAGTTATCATATAGATAACTTATCTGAACCAAGTCTGCAAATATGGCATATTCATATGGACTCGGACCGGCAGGTTCCTGTGAAATAGCCAGTGCATCATTTAAAAGATCCATGGCGCCTTCTAATCGAATTTTAATTCTGCCTTTAATCGTCTTGAGCCAATCGCTATCTTCGAAATCCTCAATAGAAAGTGCAAAATCCTCCACCTTCTCTCGGAGCCACATATCAGGATAAGGTTGACTCTGTATAAAACTATATATCTTTAGTACCAAGTCTTGCAACGGTCTGTCCGCCTTTGTCCCACCAAAGGTTTCCACTAACTGAAAGAATAAATCATCTGCCCGCTCATATTCTTCCTCAAACAATTCCTCCAGAGCTTCTAATTTAAAAATACCGGTTTCGGTTACGTCCCCTATTCTAAAACCCGGGTCCACATCGATAACATGGAAGTGCTTTCTTATCACATCCATGCAAAAAGAGTGTATAGTGGTTATTAGTGCTCTATTGAGGAGATTGATCTGTCTTCTTAAATGTTGTCCGTCATCGGTTTTCTTATCCATCTCCCTCATTATTGCCGCCGCTATCCTCTCCCGCATTTCGCCGGCGGCTGCATTAGTAAATGTCACTATCAGGAGTCTGTCTATATCTATTTTATCTTTTAAAATAATTTGAATAATTCGCTCGACAAGTACGGCAGTTTTGCCCGTACCGGCTGCGGCAGATACCAGAAGGTTGCATCCCCTGGCGTCTATAGCCGCTCGTTGCTGTTCAGTCCAGGCTTTCATTGTCTTATCCCCCGTTTCCCCGTTTTGTATTAGTTCAATTATATCATATATGGAACAGGGGTTCTAAAACAAACCCCATTTAAAATTTCAAGTGCCCAAAGAAAAAAATAATCCCAAAATCATATACAGATTTTGGGACCACCATTATGAAAAATAATAGGACTATTGCATCAGATTGTAATAATTTTTATTTGTCTTTTATTAGTGTTTAAAAGCAAGGTATATATAAAGCAGACCTATAACAATATAAAGCTGATGTATATCTGTAAAATAATAAAGTATATAAGACAATCCTAACAACAAATAAGGTATGCTTATCTTTTTAAGATCCATTTATAACCCGACCCCCCTATTTTATTTTTATATTATTGACCATTTTATTATCTCATTTTTTATGCTGTCTTGCAAGTAATCTATCGTCATATTTATCTTTTATAGCAAGATTCTACAAAATAAGCAAATATAAGACATCTTTACACCTTGCTTGCTGCACAGCATCAAACTAAGGGATACCTCTTGTATATAGATTTTTCTTAAGGTTTACAAGCCTTGCATAATACCTGCCCTTCTTCAATCCCGGCCCAGGGTTCCATAAAAGCCTCCCCGCACCTTGTACATACAGCAAATGGAAACAAACGGGCTTTTCCCGGTATCTTCATTTGTATCTGTTGGACATCAAACAATTCATCATCTGTCAACTGCATCAATTCCGCGCCACGTTTACCGCGGGCATCAATCCATTGCTGTTTTTCCTCTTTTGTAGC
>JGI24707J26582_10000676_pt1 | contig 26800 bp, 25 predicted proteins | sample BioPla1DNA1_FD_26582 | JGI IMG/M metagenome (IMG submission 26582)
AAANGGGGGGGAGTATGATTCGTCCTATAGATATGCAAGTTATCATTCCTAAGACATCCGAAATATCTAGGCAGCACCATGGAGAGGCTCAAAAGGGAGAAGTTGAACAGCATCAATTTGCCCAGCAGATGGAAAAACAGGTGTATCAAAACCAGCAACAGGTAGTAAGCTCTAACAAGCCAGAAAGCACAGTAAATCAGGATGGACGTAACAAAAGCCAATACCAAAAGAATCATTCAAAAAAACAAAAGAATAAAAACCAAAAGGATAAAAAAGAGGATTCAACAAAAAGTAGTATTATAGACATTAGAATTTGATTGAGGTGTAGGGTATGCCACATAGTGAAATTATGAATACAATGATTTTTTTCCTTATAGCCGTGGGGATTATTATATTAATCATAGGCTTAATCTTTATGAAGGATAAAACAAGCAATGCTTCTAATAAGTCCTTTGATAAACAGATAGAAATGGACAATATGTTAAAAACACGAATAGATGAGGCAGATAAGATGCTGCAAGAATTAAGCCAATTATCTTCTTATATCAAATCCGAATTGGAGAAAAAACATAAGGAATTATTGTTCTTGTATCAAATGATTGATGAAAAGAAGGCTTCTTCCTTGAAGAAAACAATAAATAATGAAGAATCGGTTCCTAAGAATGATGAGGAAGACTTAAAAGCATCGGTATTCCTAAACAATAAAAATTACAATAAGATCATTGAGCTATATAAAATGGGTAAGGATACATCTACCATAGCTAGACAATTAAAAATAGGCAAAGGTGAAGTAGAATTGATTTTAGGGCTTGCAAAAATGGGGTGAGTATATTGGATTTATCGGCTAAGAGTTTAATAATAGGTTTAGGATTAGGGATTATTTTAACTGCTACTTTTCTTATATTTATCCCCAAGGAATCCTTAACTAATGAAGATATTATCGAAAGGGCTAAAGACTTAGGCATGCTTGATCCATTGGACTTGGCACCAGAAAAGTTTGTTCTATCAGAGGAAGAAATTATAAGTAGAGCTAGAAGAATAGGGATGATATTTAAAACGGAAAATACCAATTACCTAGAGCAAGAAGATGTGAAACCCGACGGGGATGAAGAAGAAATAGTTACTATTTTTATTCCAAGGGGGCTTAAATCAAAAGATATAAGCATTATATTGTTTGAAAATCATTTAATTGATGATGCAGAAGAATTTGATTTATATCTTAGAAAAGTTAATGTAGACAGGGTTATAGGTGATGGATATTTTAATATTTCCAAGGGAAGTAATTATGAAAAGATAACTAAAACCCTAATAGAATAATAAAACCACAATTTGATTGTATTATAAATTGTGGTTTTATTATTAATAGTTTTTATATAGAGGGAAAATTTTAATAATAATAATTAAATATTGATAAAATAGCAATAGTATGATATACTTCCATGTGGAATTAAAACACACGCATCGGATTTTTTGAAGGGGTGCTGAAAAGTCCTTCAGGAAGATGACGAATGCGGAGGAAAAACCAAAACTAGGAGGAAAATTATAATGGGCGTAATTTCAATGAAACAATTACTTGAAGCAGGGGTACATTTTGGGCATCAAACAAGACGTTGGAATCCTAAAATGGCAGAATACATTTTTACTGAAAGAAATGGTATATACATCATAGACCTTCAAAAAACAGTAAAAAAGATTGAAGAAGCATACCAGGTAGTTCGAAATGTTGTAGAAGATGGAGGAAATGTACTTTTTGTAGGTACTAAGAAGCAAGCACAAGACTCTATTAAAGAAGAAGCTGAACGTTCTGGAATGTTCTACGTAAACCAAAGATGGTTAGGTGGAATGCTTACAAACTTTAAAACTATCCGCGCGAGGATTAGTCATTTAAGAAAATTAGAAGAAATGGAAGAAAACGGAACATTTGATTTATTGCCTAAAAAAGAGGTAATAAAACTTCGTCACGAAAAAGAAAAACTTGAAAGAAACTTAGGCGGAATCAAAGATATGACACAAATTCCAGATTTACTTTTTGTTGTAGATCCTAGAAAAGAAAGAATTGCAATTCAAGAAGCTCATATCTTAGGTATTCCAATAATTGCAATCGTAGATACAAACTGTGATCCTGAAGAAGTAGATTATGTAATACCAGGTAATGATGATGCAATCAGAGCGGTAAAATTAATCGTTGGTAAAATGGCAGATGCTGTAATCGAAGTAAAGCAAGGCGTTCAAGATACCACTGTTGCTAAAGACGAAGAATAATGGCATAGACCTATAAAAAAATGCGGCAGTTGCCGCATTTTCTATATATTGAATAAACGCATAAAAAATACAAATTATACATTATGTGATAAAATAAATTATTGGAGGTTTTATTATGGCAATTACAGCTAGTATGGTAAAAGAATTAAGAGAAATGACAGGCGCTGGAATGATGGATTGTAAAAAAGTATTAACAGAAACCAATGGCGACCTTGAAAAGGCAGTTGAACTTTTAAGGGAAAAAGGATTAGCGAAAGCTGCTAAAAAAGCAGGTCGTATAGCTGCAGAAGGATTAGTGGTTGATTATATTTCCGAAGATGGAAAAATAGGAGCCCTAGTAGAAGTAAACAGTGAAACAGATTTCGTTGCTAAAAACGAAGAGTTCAAATCTTTTGCTGCACAGGTGGCAAAACAAGCAGCAATGACCAAAACAAATAATATCGAAGATTTCATGAAAGAAGCTTGGATTTTGGATAATACCAAGACTGTGCAAGATGTATTAACTGAAAAAATCTCTGTTATTGGTGAAAACCTTAATATTAGACGTTTTGTTAAATATGAAGCAAAATCCGGAATTCTTGTTTCCTATATCCACGGCGCTGGAAGAATCGGTGCATTGGTTGAATTAAACAGCACAGATTCCTCAGACAGATTAAAAGAAGCAGGTAAGGATGTAGCAATGCAAATTGCTGCTGCAAGTCCAAAATACATCACAAGAGATGAAATACCCGCAGATTTTATCGAAAAAGAAAAAGAAATCTTAAAACAACAGGCGCTTAATGAAGGCAAACCAGCAAATATTGTTGAAAAGATGATAGAAGGTCGCTTAACAAAGAACTTAAAAGAAATATGTATCGTTGATCAGGCTTATATCAAGGATCCTGATATGACTGTTGCTAAATACTTGGAAAGTGTTGCTAAAGAAGTTGGAGCAGATGTTTCCATAAAAGCATTTACCCGTTATGAAACAGGTGAAGGACTAGAAAAGAAAGAAGAAGATTTTGCAGAAGAAGTTGCAAAACAGATGAATGTATAATTAACTAAAAATTTGGTGGGGGAACACAATGTGTTTCCCCTTTTATATGGATTTATATATAAGTAATTTTTAAAATAAGAACTACTAAAATTGAATAATTATATGGAAAAATATATGAAAATATGATACATTAATAACGGAGGAGTTATTCTATGATGAAATATAAACGTGTACTCATTAAACTAAGCGGTGAAGCCCTTGCCGGAACTAAGGGAAATGGATTTGATTTTGAAATAGTTATTTCAGTGGTTAAGCAGCTTAAAAAGATTGTAGAACAAGGGGTAGAGGTTTCTGTTGTGATTGGGGGCGGTAATTTTTGGAGAGGCAGAAGCAACGAGAAAATGGACCGTACGAAATCAGATCAAATAGGAATGCTGGCAACAGTGATGAATTCATTGTATGTGGCAGAAGCCTGTAGATCCATAGGGTTAAATGCAGTTGTGCAAACTCCCTTTTCAGTTGGAACGATGACAGAATTATTTACCAAAGAGTCGGCCTTAAATAATATGAAGAATAAAACCGTGGTTTTCTTTGCCGGGGGAACCGGTCATCCGTTTTTTTCTACAGATACAGGGGCTGCGCTTCGCGGATGTGAAATAGAGGCAGATGTTCTTTTATTTGCAAAAAATATTGATGGGGTTTATGACTCAGACCCTAAATGCAATCCTAATGCAACAAAATATACGGAACTAACTGGCAAACAAATCATAGAAAAGCAATTAAAAGTTATTGATGGGACTGCAGCTAGTCTTTGTATGGATCAGCATTTATCCATATTAATATTTGGTCTTAATACAATGGATGGTATAATAAAGGCAGTTTCTGGTGAAAATATAGGAACAATAATAAATAATTAAGGGGGAAATATTATGGATAGTAAACAATATGCTGCATATGAAGAAAAGATGAAAAAAACGATTGCTTCATTGTTGGATGAATATAACACCATTAGAGCTGGAAGAGCTAATCCACATATATTGGACAGAATTTCAGTAAGTTATTACGGTGTCCAAACTCCACTTCAACAAGTTGGAAATGTCAGCGTACCAGAAGCAAGAGTGATACTGATACAACCTTGGGATACCTCTGTCCTTAAGGATATTGAAAAGGCTATTTTGATATCGGATATTGGAATAACCCCTAATAATGATGGGAAATCTATTCGATTGGTTTTTCCTGAATTAACTGAAGAAAGAAGAAAAGAATTAACAAAGGATGTAAAGAAAAAAGGTGAAGAAGCCAAAATTGCTATAAGAAACACAAGGAGAGAAGCAATTGATTATTTTAAAAAGCTCCAAAAGGCTGGGGATATCAGCGAAGATGATTTAAAAGATGCAGAAGTAGACATACAAAAATTAACAGACCGCTACATTGAAGATATTGATAAACATGTAGAAAATAAAAGTAAAGATATTCTTTCAGTATAGCAGCATACATATGCCCCTTCCTTGGAGGGGTATTTTATTGATGGTTGCCTTTAGCAGTCAAATTGGGCTTAGCATTATTTTATCTTTTAACTGAATATTTAGGAGGTAGTAATGGATAAAAGTGGCTATAAAGAAAAAATTCAACTAAACAACCTACCAAGGCATATAGCCATTATTATGGATGGCAATGGTCGCTGGGCAAAAATCAGAAACAAATCAAGGACATCCGGGCATAGGGCAGGAACAAAAGCATTACAAAAAATATCGGATGCCGCTAACTCTTTAGGTATAAAGCACCTTACGGTGTACGCCTTTTCTACGGAAAACTGGAATAGACCTGAAGATGAAGTAAACAGCCTAATGAAGTTGCTTAGGGAATACCTAAATCAATATTTGAGGGACTCGGGTAAAAATAACATTAAAATAGATATAATGGGAGATACAAACAAGTTAGATGCGGATATCCAAAATCAAATCAAAAAACTCCAGGAAATAACGGTTAATAAAAATGGCCTCCATCTGCATATAGCCCTAAACTATGGCAGTCGCGATGAAATAACTCGGGCGATGCGGAAGATAGGGCAAGATATTTTAGAGGGTAAAATCACTATCGATGCCATTACTCAAGAGACCATTCCTACATATTTGGATACAAGGGATATGCCCGATCCTGATTTTGTAATCAGAACCAGTGGGGAACAAAGAATCAGTAATTTTTTATTATGGCAAATTGCTTATAGTGAATTATATTTTACAGATATATTATGGCCGGATTATAATGAAGATGATTTTTATAGGGCAATTTATGAATATCAGAACAGAAACCGCCGTTTCGGAGGAGTTTAATATCGGAGGAGATTGTATTGCGTGTACGTATAATTACAGCGATATTGGGTATACCATTACTTTTAGGAATAATAATCGTAGGGGGATGGGTGTTAAAAGCAGCAGTTTGCTTTATTTCCCTGGTTGGTATATATGAATTTTATAGGGCTATGGACAAAAAGGTTAATACAATAAAGCCCGTAGGTTATGTTTTTACTTTAAGTTTTATTTTGTTTACGTTTCCCAAGGTAGAATGGTATTTTGCCTTTATGGTATGCTTTTTATTTTGTATATTTTTAAGTATTATATTTTTTCATGAAAAATATACTATTATTGATGGGGCTATTACTTTTATAGGGTTTTTCTACATATGCGTTTTGTTTTCCTATATTCTCAAAGTTAGAAACTATGCATATGGGGATGTATTTATATGGTTGATTTTTATTAGCGCTTGGGGAAGTGATACAGGGGCATATTTTACAGGTATTACCATTGGAAAACATAAACTCTGCCCCAATGTAAGCCCTAAAAAAACCATTGAAGGTGCATTAGGTGGAGTGGTTGGCGGGGCTTTATTGGCATTATTATACGGGGGAGTCCTTTTATATTTTAGAAATATATCCATACCAAATTTCCTTATGGTATGTGCAGTGATAGGAGCCATGGGGGCAATCATATCCCAATTAGGTGATTTAACGGCATCCTCAATTAAAAGGCTGGTGGATATAAAGGATTATGGAAAATTATTCCCAGGCCATGGGGGCGTATTAGATAGATTTGATAGCATCCTATTTACAGCTCCTTTGGTATATTATTTAATCGTTTTAGCAGATGCTTATTTGAAAATATCTTAGGATTTGCAGTAAAATACTTATATCCGAATTTAAGGATGGACAAATGGAGTGAAGACGTTGAAATCTATTTCTATATTAGGCTCAACCGGTTCCATTGGAACTCAGACCTTGGATGCTGTAAGAAATTTGGGGAATATTAAGGTAGAAGGATTAACAGCAGATAAAAACATAGATTTATTAGAAAAACAAATTAAAGAATTTCATCCTAAAAAGGTTGCTGTGATGGATGAAAATAAAGCCTATGAACTAAAAAGAAGAATAGGAAATACCACAGAAATATTAACCAGCATGGAAGGCTTAGTTGAAGTGGCTACAATGGAAGAAATTGATACGGTCGTTACATCTGTTGTAGGTATAATCGGATTAATCCCGACCTTTAAAGCTATCCAAAATAAAAAGGATATTGCCCTAGCCAATAAGGAAACTCTAGTTACGGCAGGGGAAATTATAATAAATGAAGCTAAAAAAAATGGGGTTAATATTCTTCCGGTCGATAGTGAACATTCGGCGATATTTCAGTGTTTACAGGGAAATGTGAACAACCCTATAGAGCGAATTATACTAACTGCCTCAGGGGGACCCTTTCGCGGCAGAACTATTAAGGAACTTAAGGAAGTGACAGTTGAAGAAGCCCTAAAGCACCCTAATTGGGATATGGGGACAAAAATAACTATAGACTCTGCCACCATGATGAATAAGGGGTTAGAAGTTATTGAAGCAAAATGGCTGTTTGATGTAGAACTTAGTCAAATTGAGGTGGTAGTTCACCCACAAAGCATGATTCATTCCATGGTGGAATTTGAAGACGGTTCTATTATGGCCCAGGTAGGAGAACCTGATATGAGATTTCCGATTCAATACGCTCTTACCTATCCCAAGCGTATTAAAAATAATTGGCCCAGGGTGGATTTCACGAAAAGGAATCTGTTTACCTTTGAATTACCGGATACATCTGTTTTTAAATGTTTACAATTGGCCTATGATGCCTTAAATATAGGGGGTACTATGGCAGTAGTGCTGAATGCAGCCAATGAAATAGCGGTAGAAAGATTTGTAAAAAAAGAAATACAATTTTTAGATATTTCTAGAATCATTGAAGATACAATGAATATGCATAATGTAATAAAACATCCGACCTTATCGGATGTTTTGGATGTAGATTTATGGGCAAGGAAAATTTCTAAGGGCAGGTGATTGTATTGACCATATTACTAGCAATTATAGTATTTGGAATTATTATCTTAATTCATGAATTTGGGCATTATATCGTAGCAAAAAAAAATGGGGTTAAGGTAGAGGAATTTGCTATCGGGATGGGACCTAAACTATTTGGCAAAAAATACAAAGAAACTGTTTATTCTATTCGTGCATTGCCCCTCGGAGGGTTTTGCAAGATGTTAGGGGAAGATGATGCTTCTGAGGACGAGAGATCCTTTACTAATAAATCCGTAGGCGTTCGTATAGCAATCATAGCCGCCGGTCCTATTATGAATTTACTTTTAGCCCTAGGGATTACCATTTGGTTTTTGACTGTTAATGGTTATTCCACCACAATTGTTAGGGAGGTTTACCCTGATACACCAGCAGAAAGGGCGGATTTCCAATCGGGAGATAAGGTGATTTCAATCGATAATCAAAAAATTCATGTAAGGGAAGAAATGAACTTTATCATAAACGAGACAGAGGGTAGGCCTGTTGAAGTGATTATACTAAGGAATGGGGAAAAGATTAAAAAGACAGTCAGCCCCGCCTTAGACCCAAAATACAATCAATGGCTTCTAGGATTTAGCTTAGAGGAAGGTAGCGGGAATTTTGCCAGTACTATAAGGGAAGGATTTTGGCAGGTAGCCTTTCTTGTTAAACAAACAGTCATTGGGTTTGTTAGGATTATCACAGGACAAATAGGCAAAGATCAGGTAGCAGGTCCTATAGGGGTAATTGGTATTATTGGTGAAGCCTATGAAACCGGCTTAAAATCCAGTTTCTTTATAGCAGTTCAGTATGTTTTGTATGTTGCTTCCTTAATTAGTGCTAATTTAGGAGTTATGAACTTACTGCCAATTCCCGCCCTAGATGGTGGAAGATTAGTATTCCTCATTATCGAAGCAATAAGAGGAAAACCCATAGATGTTGAGAAAGAGGGTTTTATTCACTTTGCAGGATTTGTCTTATTAATGATATTGATGGTCTTTATTGTATATAATGATATTGTTAGAATGGTAGTCAGTTAAAAGATGGGTCATATACTTATTCTATTGGATGTAATGAGATACAGGGGGCCTTTCAATGGAGCAAAATGAAAACTGTCGTCATTTTATAAATGTATTTCCTAAGGTTCATATGGATGATTCTATTAAGGAAATGTTAAAAGAAGCGCAAATAAGTAATATTCGTATCATTAAAGAATCAAAGTCCATGGAGATATTCCTACTAACCGATACAATCATACATCAAGGGGTATTAGATGGTTTAGGATTTCAAATAAAAAACCAATTCCCCGGTATCAGTGATGTTTCCTTAAAGGCTAAGATTCCCATAGAAAAAAGCAACAAGATTTCAGATTTATCTCCCAAGAAGCTGTTGCATTTGTATTGGGATAATATCATTTACTCCATTTATAATCAAAATCCAATTTGCACTGGGATTTTAAAAGATTGTGAATGGAAACTCCAGCAAAACAATCTTATTATATCGGTTAATAATCACCAATTATTTTATTTGAAGAAAAAGGGCCTTGATAAACATATTAAGTCCATAATAAACAGTGGTTTAGGACTTAATATCGAAGTTCTTTTTAAGGAGGATAAAATATCAAAAGGTAAGAAAGAGGAATACGAAAAGAATTTATCCTCCCAAGAACAAGATATTATCCGTGAAATGGCAATGGCTCCTATATTGAAATTAGGTAAAAAGAGCGAGTCAGGTATCAATGAGTTAATAACTCCTCTTATCTTAGGGAAGGATATAACTGGTACCCCAATAAAAATCAAAGAAGTTTCTGAAGAATTAGGGGAAGTTATCATTGAAGGAGATATCATCTCAAGTGAGTATAGGGAAATCAAAAATAGCAAATATATAGTTGTTTTTGATATTACAGATTATGAGGATTCCGTTACAGTCAAAGCCTTTTTGAAAAAAGATGTCTTCGAAAATTCAGTCAAAGAAAGATTAAAAGTAAATGCGCATATTAAAATAAGGGGATTTGTACAGTTTGATACCTATTCTAGAGAATTTGTTGTTATGGCAAGGGATATTGTCGAAATTCCTTTAACAAAAATAAGAGTAGACAAGGCACATAAAAAAAGGGTAGAACTTCATACCCATACACAAATGAGCAGTATGGATGGGATAACATCTGTAGAGGCTTTGGTACAAAGGGCTGCAAAATGGGGGCATAGTGCCATCGCAATCACTGATCATGGAGTTGTCCAAGCCTATCCCGATGCTGCGGCTGCAGGAAAAAAATATGGAATCAAAATCATTTATGGCATGGAAGCTTATTTAGTAGATGATTTGAGGGCTATTGTATCATCTCCAAGGGGACAAACCTTAAACGATATTTTTACTGTATTTGACATTGAAACAACAGGCCTGCATGTAGGAAGGGATAAAATAACAGAAATAGGTGCTGTGAAAATTAAAAATGGGGAAATAGTCGATTACTACAATAGTTTTGTAAATCCCGAAATGCCTATACCGGAAAAAATACAAGAATTAACGAAAATCACCGATGAAATGGTAAAGGACTCCCTTACAGTAAAGGAAGTATTACCTCAATTTTTAGATTTTGTAGGAGATAGCATCCTTGTGGCCCATAATGCCAGTTTTGATATGGGGTTTATACGATATTTTGCTGATTTGTATGATACAACCGTTAATAATACTGTATTAGATACCCTAGAATTATCAAGGTTATTATTTCCAACATTAAAAAGACATAAATTAAATGCGGTTGCCGAGCATTTAAATATTTCACTGGAAAATCACCATAGGGCCGTGGATGATGCAAAAGCAACAGCGGAGATTTTAATAAGCTCCATGGAAATATTAACGGCACAAGGAATTAAAAATCTAAATGAAATCAATACTCTAGCCAGCGATACCATAGATATAAAGAAACTAAAGACATATCACGCAGTGATATTGGTTAAAAATCAAACAGGTTTAGTTAATTTATATAAATTGGTATCCCAATCCCATATTAATTATTTTCATAAAAGGCCTAGAATCTCTAAAAGTTTATACCTAAAACATAAAGAGGGTTTAATAATCGGTACTGCCTGTGAAGCAGGGGAATTATATAGGGCATTTCTTAATAAAAAAACAAAGGAAGAAATAGAGGAAATTGCTTCTTTTTATGATTATTTAGAAGTGCAGCCCCTAGGGAATAATCAATTTCTAATTGATAATGGAACCATAGAAAAAATAGAAGGATTAAGAGAGATTAATAAAAATATCGTTAGGTTAGGGGAGGAAATTAAAAAACCTGTAGTTGCTACCTGCGATGTTCACTTTCTAGACCCTAGGGATGAGGTCTTTAGAAGAATTATTATGGCAGGTCAGGGATTTTCCGATGCAGACAATCAGGCCCCCTTATACCTGCGTACAACGGATGAAATGCTCTTAGAATTTTCATACCTAGGCGAGGAAATTGCAAGACAAGTCGTAATAGATAATCCTAATAAGATTGAGCAGATGGTAGAAGAGATAAAACCTATTCCTGATGAAACATTCCCACCCAAAATAGATGGAGCAGAGGAAGAACTCACAAAGATTACTATGAAAAAGGCAAAGGATATATATGGGACTCCTTTACCCCCACCGGTACAGCAAAGATTAGATAGGGAGTTAGGCTCCATCATCAAAAATGGTTTTGCGGTTTTATATATCATTGCACAAAAATTGGTTTGGAGGTCCCTAGAAGACGGGTATCTAGTTGGTTCAAGGGGATCTGTAGGTTCCTCCTTCGTTGCCACCATGGCATCCATCACAGAGGTAAACCCACTTCCCCCTCACTACATTTGTCCAAAATGTAAGACCTCAGATTTCGATTCTGAAACTGTTAAATCCTTTGCAGGGGGCTCAGGATGTGATATGCCGGATAAAAATTGTCCGAATTGTGGTACAGTAATGAATAAGGACGGCCATGATATTCCTTTTGAAACTTTTCTAGGGTTTGATGGCGATAAGGAGCCGGATATTGATCTTAACTTCTCTGGGGATTATCAGCCTAGGGCCCATGCCTATACAGAGGAACTGTTCGGGGAAGGCCATGTGTTCAGGGCAGGAACCATAGGCACTTTAGCTGAAAAAACAGCCTATGGATTCGTAAGAAAATATTTAGAAGGAAAAAATATTATTGCTAGAAATGCAGAAATAAACCGTCTGATTAAAGGATGCACGGGAATAAAAAGGACAACAGGTCAGCATCCCGGAGGACTAATGGTTGTACCAAGGGACCATGAGATTTACGAATTTTGTCCTGTTCAAAGACCTGCTAATGACGTTAAGTCAACTACTACCACTACTCATTTTGATTATAACTCCATTAGCGGAAGGCTACTAAAATTAGATATACTAGGCCATGACGACCCCACGGTTATTAAAATGCTTGAAGATTTAACAGGGATCAATGCTACGGAAATCCTTTTAGATGATAAAAAAACTATTTCTTTATTTACCTCTACAAAGGCTTTAGGAATTACTCCTGAAGATATTAATAGCGAAGTAGGAACATTTGGTCTACCTGAATTTGGTACAAAATTTGTAAGGCAAATGTTGGTTGATACGAAGCCTAAGACCTTTGCGGAACTTATTCGTATCTCAGGATTGTCCCATGGAACGGATGTGTGGTTAAACAATGCCCAGGATTTGGTCCGAGAAGGCACTGCAACCCTTTCAGAGGTGATATCTACCCGAGATGATATTATGGTCTATTTGATTATTAAAGGGGTAGAGAAAAAGCTCTCATTTAAAATCATGGAAAAGGTAAGAAAAGGAAAAGGTCTTGATCCAGAAGATGAAGAAGCAATGAAAGCTTGTGGGGTTCCACAGTGGTACATTAGCTCTTGTAAAAAGATAAAATATATGTTTCCAAAGGCCCATGCGGCGGCATATGTTATGATGGCATTTAGAATAGCCTATTTTAAGGTGTATCATCCAGAAGCTTTTTATGCTACCTACTTTACAGTAAGGGCAGAGGATTTCGATTATACCTTAATGTGTAAGGGGCCGAATAGAGTAAAATCTATCATAAAAGAACTTGAGGAAAAAGGAAATGACCTTACTACAAAAGAAAAGGGAACGCTTACAGTTTTAGAGATTGTATTAGAAATGTACGCAAGGGGATTGACATTTACCTCCATTGATTTGTATCAATCCGATGCCCTAAAATTCAAAATAACAAAAGGAGGGCTTTTACCCCCTCTAAATGCACTGCAAGGTTTAGGTAATACAGCAGCATGTAGCATAGTTGAGGCAAGAAACCAAAAGGAGTTCTTATCTATTGAAGATTTAAGAGAAAGAACAAGGATAAGCAGAACGGTTATAGAAATTATGAAAGAAAATAATATGCTTTCAGGAATGCCCGAAACCAGTCAATTAAGCCTGTTTTAAATACTATAGACTTATCCTTGCATTTATTAACAGCTAATGCTATAATGATTGATAGTGGGTATTTTTAATATGAAGTTTGTCAAAAGAGTGGGTTTTCGCCCACTCTTTCTATTGTATTATGGCATTGGATAAACAAGATGCATAGTAAAGGGACTTTTTAAAAAGACTATAAAGAAAGAAGATGAATATGGGAGGATGAAAATATGTCAAAACAAAAGGTTGAACATATTGTACAATCTTACTTGGAACCAATTACGAAGGAGCATGGATTTGAATTGGTAGATTTAGAGTATGTGAAAGAAGGAACCAATTGGTACCTTAGGGTTTTTATTGATAAAGAAGGAGGAATCACAATCGATGATTGTGAAATCGTTTCAAAAGAACTAGAACAAATACTAGATGAAGAGGATCCTATAGATAATGCTTATATCTTAGAGGTAAGTTCACCAGGGTTAGATAGACCCCTTAAGAAAGAATCAGATTTTAAAAGGTTTAAGGGAGACATTGTAGATATTAAGCTTTACAAGGCCTTTAATAAAAAGAAGGAATACAGAGGTGAGTTGCAAGGATTAAAGGATAATATTGTAACTATCACAGATGAAGATAGTCATGAATTGAATTTTGACAGAGATGATATTGCTATGATTCGGTTGGCAATTTTATTTTAATTATAGATTATCATTGTTATATTGAGGAGGTAAAGAAGATGAGCGGCGACTTCATCGATGCATTAGAACAGTTAGCACAAGAAAAGGGGATTGATAAGGAACTTCTTATTGAAGCAATCGAAACATCCTTGGTATCAGCTTGTAAAAAGAATTTTGGTACTTCACAAAATGTTAAGGTGCTTATCAATCGAGAAAAGGGAGATGTGGCTGTTTATGCACAAAAAATAGTGGTCGAAGAGGTAGAAAATGATGCCTTGGAAATTTTGTTGGAAGACGCAAAAAAAATTAAGCCAGAGTATGAATTAGGTGATATTGTAGATATTGAGGTTACTCCGAAAAATTTTGGGAGGATAGCTGCCCAAGCAGCTAAACAAGTAGTGGTTCAAAGAATAAGAGAAGCCGAAAGAGAAATAATATACAATCAATACATTACCAAAGAAAAGGATATCATAACAGGGATTGTTCAAAGGAAAGAAAGAAAAAATGTTATGATTAACTTAGGAAAAACAGAAGCCATTCTTCCCCCTAACGAACAAATTATCGGAGAAGACTACGAATTTAATACACGGATCAAAATATATGTACTAGAAGTAAAACAAACCACAAAAGGACCACAAATATATGTATCAAGGACCCATCCTGAACTTGTTAAAAGGCTCTTTGAACAGGAGGTTCCTGAGGTATATGAAGGTATTGTCGAAATAAAGAGTATTTCAAGAGAGGCCGGTTCAAGAACTAAAATGGCAGTTTATTCTAAAAATCCTGAGGTGGATCCTGTAGGTTCCTGTGTGGGACAAAATGGACAAAGAGTAAATGTGATTGTCAATGAGCTCAGGGGAGAAAAAATAGATATCATTCAATGGGATGAAGATCCAAAAGCATATATTGCTGCTTCTTTAAGTCCTTCTAAAGTAATTAATGTAGTAGTTAACGAGGAAGAAAAAAGTGCTAAGGTCGTAGTACCGGATTATCAACTTTCCTTAGCCATTGGTAAAGAGGGGCAAAACGCAAGATTAGCCGCAAAATTAACAGGCTGGAGAATTGATATTAAAAGTGAATCCCAAGCTGAAAAAGCAGGGTTTATTGAAGAAACAGAAGAAAGTAAAAAAGAGCTTGAAACAAGCATAGAATAAACGAGGAGTGAGAGTATGAAAAAAAGAAAAATTCCTCTTAGAAAATGTACTGGCTGCCAAGAAATGAAAAACAAAAAAGAATTAATACGGATTGTAAGAAACAAAGAAGGAGAAATATCCCTAGATTATACGGGTAAAAAGCCGGGACGGGGGGCTTATATCTGCCCTAATGAAGAATGTTTATTAAAAGCACAAAAGATAAAAGGCTTAGAAAGATCTTTTAAGATAAATGTTCCAAATGAAATATATGAAACATTAAAAAGTGAGCTGAAAAATAATAATGAGTGATTCGATATTTTTTATGTTGGGACTATGTCAAAAAGCAAGAAAGCTCTTATCCGGAGAATACCAATGTGAGCAGGCAATAAAATCCGAGGAAGCAAAACTTGTTATTGTTGCGGAGGATGCATCGGCGAATACGAAAAAGTTATTTAAAGACAAATGTAATTATAGAAATATACCTTTATATGAATTTGGTACTAAAAAAAGATTGGGGAAGGCCATAGGTAAGGAAGAAAGAGCTTCTCTGGCTGTAACCGATAAAAACCTTTCATATAAAATAAGACAGTTACTAGATCATAAGGTTATATGAATATTTGGAGGTGGATTATTTGTCAAAAATCCGAGTATATGAAATTGCAAAACAGTTAAATATAAGTAGTAAAGAATTAATCAAACAGTTAAAAGAGTTCGGGATTGAAGTACATAGTCATATGGGAACCCTAAAAGGCGAGGAGGCGCAGCTCATTATTGACTTTTATACCAGCGAAGAAGACGAATTAGTAAAAGATAAACCAGCAAAAAAATCAAAAGAAGAACAAAATGATAAAGAAGAATTTGAAAAAGAGTCCAATGACTTAGCAGATAAAGAAAGTAAAAATGAAGAAAGTAATAAAAATAAACCTGCTGCAAAAGAGGATTCTACAGAAAGTAATTTAGAGGAAGAAACCTTAAAAGTGATTGAACTACCAAGCAAAATTACTGTGCAAGATTTTTCAGATAAGCTAAATCAATCCCCTACAGAGGTAATAAAAATATTGATATCAAAAGGTATCATGGCATCTATTAATCAAGAAATAGATTTTGAAATGGCTTCCCAAGTGGCAGAAGAATTTGATGTTTTGGTAGAGGAAGAAAAGGAAATAGATCTAGCAAAAGAACTTCTTAATGAGGAGCCAGATAATCCAGAAGATCTTACAGAAAGACCTCCTATAGTTGTTATAATGGGGCATGTTGACCACGGAAAAACTTCACTTTTGGATGCTATTAGACAAAGTAATGTAACTGCCAGGGAAGCAGGAGGCATTACTCAGCACATAGGAGCTTCCATGGTTGAGATTGCAGGTAAAAAGATTACTTTCCTTGATACACCGGGTCATGAGGCATTTACTGCCATGAGAATGCGAGGAGCCCAGGTAACGGATATTGCCATATTGGTTGTAGCTTCAGACGATGGTGTAATGCCCCAAACGATAGAGGCCATTAATCACGCAAGGGCTGCAAACATCCAAATTATAGTAGCAATCAATAAAATGGATAAACCAGGAGCAAACCCCGACCGTGTTAAACAAGAATTGGCCGATCATGGACTTCTTGCAGAAGATTGGGGCGGTGATACAATCTGTGTACCTGTTTCAGCTCTCCAAAAAACCAACTTGGATACTTTACTAGAAATGGTTTTACTAGTAGCAGAAATGGGAGAGTTAAAGGCTAACCCTGATAAAAAAGCAAAAGGAACCATCGTTGAAGCAGAATTAGATAAAGGCAGAGGTCCCGTAGCAACTGTTCTTGTTCAAGGAGGCACCTTAGAAGTAGGGGATCCCATTGTTGCAGGGGCAGCTTTTGGAAGAATAAGAGCAATGATGGATGATAGAGGCCGTCGGGTTAAAAAAGCAGGACCTTCTACCCCAGTTGAAATTTTAGGTTTATCAGAGGTACCAACAGCAGGGGATATGTTTTATGTAACTGAAAATGATAAACAGGCAAGACAAATTGCAAATACCCTAGCTATCCATGATAGAGAGCAATCCCTAAGGGCAACTCCTAATAAGGTTTCCTTAGACGATTTATTTAGTCAAATACAATCCGGTAATGTTAAACAATTAAATATTGTAGTTAAAGCCGATGTTCAAGGTTCTGTAGAGGCAGTAAAACAGGGCCTAGAACGCCTATCTAATGAGGAAGTTAGAATCCATACAATTCATGGGGGCGTTGGGGCTATTACCGAATCTGACGTTATGCTGGCATCAGCTTCTAATGCAATCATCATTGGATTTAATGTTAGACCGGAAACAGGGGCAAAATCAGTAGCTGATAGTGAGAAGGTAGACATTAGGCTATATCGCGTTATCTATAATGCAATCGAAGATATTGAGGCAGCTATGAAAGGAATGCTCGATCCGGAATACAAGGAAAAGGTAATAGGTCATGCAGAAATTCGTCAGACATTTAAGGTATCGGGTATTGGCACCATCGGCGGTGCCTATGTTCAAGACGGTAAATTTACTAGGAATAGCAAAGTACGTATTGTTAGAAATGGTATTGTTATATATGAAGGGCAGCTTAGTTCCCTTAAGAGATTTAAAGATGATGTAAAAGAAGTTAACAGCGGGTATGAATGCGGTTTAACCTTTGAAAAGTTCAATGATATAAAAGAAGGAGACATAGCAGAGGCCTTTATTATGGAGGAAATCCCAAGGGCCTAAACAAATATTTGCCATAAGGGCGGAATGGTGGTTGAATATGTCGAAAAGTTCAAGAATGACAAGAATCAATGAAGAAATTAAAAAAGAAATAAGTGATATCATCCGTCAAGATTTAAAAGACCCAAGAATTAATCAGTTGATGGTAAGTGTTATCAATGTTGATACAACCAATGATTTAAAGCACTGTAAGGTTTACATCAGCGTCATGGGAGATAAGAATCAAAAAGAAGGAGTTTTGGAAGGACTAAAAAGCGCCGGGGGATTTATAAGGAGAGAGATTGCCAGAAGAATTAACTTAAGAAATACCCCGGAATTTATATTTAAACTGGATGATTCAATTGAATATGGTATACATCTTTCAAAGATATTAGATGATATAAACCAAGATGCAAAAGAGGATATCAAATAATGAAAAAGGATATCATAAAACAAATACAAAATCATAAGTACATAGCGATAGCAACCCACATAAATCCTGATGGGGATGCTATCGGCTCCTGTACTGCCTTGGCATTGGCTCTTTATAAAAACGGTAAAAAACCTATAATTCTTATCAATGAACGGCCTAAAAAATATGCTTTTTTATCTGGGGAAGAATTTATTTTTGAAGAATATCCTAGGGATATTCCCCTAGAGTTATTCATAGCCTTAGACTGTGGAGATAAAGAGCGGCTGGGGGATTATATATCCTACTTTGATAATGCCCCTATTTCAATTAATATTGACCATCATATAAGCAATCCCAAATATGGACATTATTATTATGTCGATTCCCAAGCATCTTCAACATCTGAAATGATATATGGGCTCATAAAAGATTGTGGCATTCCTTTTGATGGGACAATAGCACAATCTATTTATGCAGGCATAGCCTATGACACAGGAAACTTTAGACATAGCAGCACAACTTCCTCTACCCATAGGGTAATTTCGGATTTGCTACAATATGATTTTGACTTCACAAAAATTCTTGATAAATTATTTCATTTAAGGTCTTTAGCCTCTGCAAAATTATTAGGATATGCCCTAAATAAGATGGAGATTGCCTATAATAATGAAATTTGTATATGCACCTTAACCCGAAAAGAAATGGATGCCCTAGGCGCCGGTACAGATGACACAGAAGGAATCATTTCTTTCATGAAAAATATAGAAGGTGTAACGGTGGCTATCCTTATATACGAAAAGAAAGATAATGATATTAAGGTAAGCTTTCGTTCTTCAGGAGATAAGGATGTATGTAGTGTAGCGCAATTATTTAAAGGAGGCGGACATAAAAAGGCTTCCGGCTGCTCTTTAAGTATGCCTATTCATAAGGCTAAAGAAGAGGTATTCAATGTAGTATTAAAAGAATTATTTTAGGAGATATGAACTTGAATGGTATTTTAAATATTTACAAAGAAAAGGGATATACTTCCCATGATGTAGTAGCTGTAGCTAGAAAAATATTGAACCAAAAAAAAATAGGTCATACAGGAACTTTAGACCCTGAAGCAGAAGGGGTTTTGCCAATTTGTATAGGAAAGGCTACAAAAGCCGTAGAATATATAACTGACCAAAAAAAGATATATAGAGCAGTGGTTAAGCTTGGAACCACTACCACAACCGAAGACCATACAGGAGATATTATTACAAAAAAACCTGTGATTTTTAATGAAGAAGATATTAGGCAGGCAGTGGATACATTTGTAGGTGAACATGAACAAATTCCCCCCATGTATTCAGCTATTAAAGTAAATGGCAAGAAGCTATATGAATTGGCAAGACAGGGTAAAACCATCGAAAGAAAGCCACGGAAGATTACCATTTATAATATAGACATCCACGCCTTCATGCCCCCAGATCAAATTCAAATAGATGTAAAATGTTCTAAGGGTACTTATATTAGGACGCTTTGCGCGGATATCGGTGAAAAATTAGGGTTTGGAGCCCATATGAATGGTTTAATTAGAACAGAGGTAGGGATATTCAATATCCAAAACAGCATTAAATTAGGTGATTTGAAAGAATTAGTTTTAAAAGGAAAAGTTGATGGAGCAATGGTTAAGGTGGAAAAGTTGTTTGATACCTACCCTAAGATAAAAATCCAATCGACCGGTGAAAAGGCCTTAAAAAACGGAAACAAGCTTCATATTTCCTATGCAATGGAAAAGATAGAAAAAATCAATTCCAGTGAAATTTTTAAGGTATACGATTTTTCTAATCAATTTGTGGGGTTGTACAAAATCAAAGCTGAGGGGACGGAATATTACCTAAAACCATTGAAATTATTTTTGTAAGGGGCTTTATTATGAAATATATATCTAATGTAAATATATCTCAAAATCTACCTAGTGTCATAACCCTAGGAAATTTTGATGGAATTCATTTGGGGCATAGAAAACTTATTAATACTGTTAAAAAGGTAGGAGAGGATATGGGTTTACAATCCATCATTTTTTCATTTTATCCCCATCCACAAATTGTTTTAAATAAGGGTAATTTTCCGGGAATGATATTTTCTAGGAATGAGAAGAAAAAAAGATTGGAAGAAATAGGTATAGATACTTATATAGAACACCCTTTTACAAAAGAGTTTGCAAATATTTCACCTGAAGAATTTGTTGAGAAAATACTTATAAAAGAGCTAAATACAAAAATAATTGTTATAGGTACCAATAATAAATTCGGCAAAAAACAAAAAGGTGATATCCATTTCCTAAGGGAAAGGGAAAAACAATGGGGAATATCCGTTATCGAAATGACCCCCGTTTTATACGATAATGCCATAGTAAGCAGCACCCGAGTAAGGGAAGAATTACTAAAAGGAAATATTGAAAAGGTAAATGAATTATTAGAAGTTTCCTACAGTATAATCGGAAAAATAGTAAAAGGGAGAAATCTAGGGCATAAATTAGGATATCCCACAGCTAATATATTGCCGTATAAAGACAGGATATATCCTCCAGAGGGAGTATTTATAACTCGAACAAAATATAAGGCTAAAGTATATAATAGTGTAACCAATATTGGCTTTAATCCTACGGTAAATGGAAAAGTTAAAAATATTGAGACCCATATGATTGATTTTAATAAATCTATTTATGATGAAGAGATAGAAGTTGAGTTCCATAAATGGATTAGAAAAGAACAAAAGTTCTCAAATTTACAGGGGTTAATGAGCCAATTAAAATTAGATGTCAACGAAAGCAAGAGATATTTTGAGAATTGGTAAAATAGCCTCATTTTTAAAATGAAAAATAAAGTTTACAGAAAGACTATAAAGTGATATAATCACCTTTGTAGAATAACCTTTGCTCGGATTCAGGTATCTCCGACCTATTCTTAGCAAAAGGGGTTTATAAATTAAGGAGGATTTTATAATGGACAAATTGCAAAAGCAAGAAATTATTCAAAAACACGGAAGAACTGAAAACGATACAGGTTCTCCAGAAGTTCAGATTGCTATTCTTACAGAAAGAATTAATCATTTAACAGAACATTTAAAGTCTCACAAAAAGGACCACCATTCAAGAAGAGGACTTCTTAAGATGGTAGGGCAAAGAAGAGGTTTATTAAACTATCTTATGAAAAAGGATATTGAGAGATATCGTGCAATTATCTCTGAACTTGGCATAAGAAAATAATAAGAAAAGAAGCGGGATAATCCGCTTCTTTATTTTGCAATAAAAGTAACTAAAATATAAATTATCATAATTATTATAAATTATTTATCATAATTGGGATTTACATGGTATAATATGAATAATTAAATTCTATAATTGTAAATCTATACATAAGACTAATTTAGAAGGGAGAAACACACTATATGTCTAGAACATTTTCAACAGACTTAGCTGGACGCAAACTCGTAGTTGAAATAGGCAAAGTAGCAGAATTGGCTAATGGTGCTGCCATTGTAAGATATGGAGATACAGTAGTTTTAGTTACGGCGACAGCTTCAGATAAACCAAGAGAAGGAATAGACTTTTTTCCATTAAGCGTTGATTACGAAGAGCGGTTATATGCAGTTGGTAAGATTCCTGGAGGATTTATAAAAAGAGAAGGGAAGCCAACAGAAAAAGCAATACTTACTTCAAGGGTTATTGACCGTCCGATTAGGCCGTTATTCCCTAAAGATTATCGTAATGATGTTTCGGTTGTATCTACGGTTCTCTCCGTAGACCAAGATTGTAGCCCAGAAATAGCTGCGATGATAGGATCTTCCATTGTACTTTCTATATCTGACATTCCGTTTTTTGGACCTACAGGCTCTGTTAATGTGGGTTATGTAGATGGGGAAATAGTAATCAATCCTACCTCGGAACAAAGGGAAGTGAGCACTCTTTCTTTAACGGTGTCTTCTACAAAGGATAAGGTAATGATGATAGAAGCAGGGGCAGATGAAATCGAGGATAGTATTATGTTAGAGGCAATCTTTAGGGGTCATGAAGAAAACCAAAAGATTGTAAAATTCATAGAAGAAATCCAAGCAGAATGTGGAAAGCCAAAACATGATTACGAAAAGCACGAAATTCCCCAAGAAATATACAATGCAGTTAAGGCTTTAGTAAGTGGGGAAGAAATGGAAGCAGCTGTTTTCACCGATGATAAGCAACAAAGGGACGAGCAGATGAAAGCCCTTACAGAAAAAGTTATGGCGTATTTTATGGAAAACAACCCTGAATACGAACCTTATATCAATGAAGCAATATATAAATACGAAAAAGAAACAGTTAGAAAGATGATTTTAAAAGATAATAAACGTCCTGATGGAAGGTCACTAGAAGAAATTAGATCCCTTTCAGCAGAGGTAGATATCCTTCCAAGAACCCATGGTTCTGCTATATTCAAAAGAGGACAAACTCAGGTTTTAACCGTAACAACCCTAGGAGCTATGGGAGATGTACAAATATTAGATGGTCTAGATGCCCTAGAAGATACCAAACGGTACATGCATCATTATAATTTTCCATCCTATTCTGTAGGAGAAACAAGACCTTCAAGAGGCCCAGGAAGACGAGAAATCGGTCATGGGGCTTTGGCAGAAAGGGCACTTCTTCCTGTTATCCCTAGTGAAGAGGAATTTCCCTATGCTATCCGTCTGGTTTCAGAAGTATTAAGCTCTAACGGCTCCACTTCCCAAGCCAGTGTATGTGGTAGCACATTGTCTTTGATGGCGGCAGGGGTACCGATTAAAGCTCCTGTAGCAGGGATTTCTGTAGGCCTTATAACGGGGGAAAGTGACGATGATTTTGTACTTCTTACCGATATACAAGGGCTTGAAGACTTTTTTGGAGACATGGACTTTAAAGTTGCCGGGACCCATAAAGGAATTACTGCAATACAAATGGATATGAAAATCCAAGGACTAACAAAAGAAATCATAGAACAATCATTACAACAAACCAAAAGAGCAAGGGCATACATCCTAGACGAAGTTATGTTAAGGGCTATTCCTGAACCTAGAAAATCCTTGTCCTCCTATGCTCCGCAGATTGTTAGAACCAATGTGGACCCTGAAAAAATCAGTGAAATTATTGGGCCTAGGGGAAAAACTATTAATAAGATTATTGATGAAACAGGGGTAAAAATCGATATCGAAGATGATGGACGCATATTCATATGCGGTGTAGATTCCGAAAGGGTAAAAAAAGCTCTATCCATTATAGAAGGTATTACAAAAGAAATTGAACCGGGGGAAATATACCTTGGTAAGGTAGTTAAAATTATGAACTTTGGTGCATTTGTTGAGGTTGCACCAGGAAAAGAAGGCTTGGTTCATATATCAAAGTTAGCCCATGAACATGTTAAAAATGTTGAAGATGTTGTTCATGTGGGAGATGAAATACTAGTTAAAGTAACAGATATAGATAAGCAAGGAAGGATTAACTTATCTAGAAAAGACACCCTTCCAAAACCTGAAAAGGAAGAAACCAAAGAACAAACCAAAGAATAAACATAAACCCAGAGGTTTATGTTTTCTTGTATTATTCTTTATTTTTCATAAAAGAGGTTATAATAAATCAATAGAATTGTAATTAAAAAGGAGAACCCCATGTTTGAGCTTAAAAAATTACCCAATGGTGTTACCATCGTAGCAGAAAAACTGCCCTTTGTTCGTTCGATTGCTTTTGGACTTTGGGTTGGCAATGGCTCCCGCCATGAGGAAAACTATGAAAATGGCATTTCTCATTTTATCGAACATATGATGTTTAAGGGCACAAAAGACAGAACCTCAAAGGAAATTGCAGATGAAATGGATTCCATTGGAGGGCAACTTAATGCCTATACAACTAAGGAATACACCTGTTATTATTTTAGATCCTTAGATAATCATTTTAACCAAGCTTTAGATATACTTACAGATATGTTTTTTAATTCTCATTTTGAGGATAAGGAAATTAAAAAAGAAAAAGGGGTTATACTAGAAGAAATCAATATGTATGAAGACTCTGCAGAAGAATTGGTTCATGATTTAATGCAGGAAGCCGTATGGCCTAATAATCCCTTAGGGAAACCCATCCTCGGAACTCATAAAACTATAGAAAACTTTGATAATGAGAGATTGATATCCTTCTATAAGAAAAGATATCGTCCGGAAAACACAGTAATAGCAGTGGCAGGGAATTTTAATTACGAGGAAATGATAAATACAATAGAAGAAAAATTTAGCCATTGGACCTTTGGGGATAAGGAGGATAATCCTCTTATGACCCCAAAATACATCCCAAAAATAATAAGCAAATCAAAGGATATAGAACAAGTACACCTATGCTTAAGTTTTCCTGGTATCCCTTCAGACTCAAAATTCGTATATAGCCTAATTATATTAAATACCATATTAGGAGGGGGAATGAGTTCAAGGCTTTTCCAAAAAATTAGGGAAGATAGGGGTATGGCTTACTCCATCTACTCCTATCCTACTAATTATAAAGATACGGGGCTGTTTACCATCTATGCTGGGATGAATCCTCTGCAAACTTTAGAGGCAATCGAACTAATTATGAAAGAAATAGAAGCAATCAAAAAAGAGCAAATATCTATAGAAGATCTAATAAGGACAAAGGAACAATTAAAAAGTAGTTATATTATGGGACTGGAAAGTACTAGCAGTAGGATGTCTAGCATAGGAAAATCTCAACTACTATTAAATAGGATTAATACACCGGATGAAATTATTCGAAGGGTGGATGAAGTCACCATGGAAAAAATTCATCATGTTATAGAGAGAGTATTTGATTTTTCTCAAATTAGCTTATCTTTAGTGGGAAAAATAGAACATGTGGATATTAAGGAGATTAAAAAAATATGTCTGATGCATTAAAAATAAAAATAAAAAGGTTGGAGGGAGCAGAAGATATCCCACTGCCCCACTATATGACAAGGGAATCTGCAGGGATGGATCTTTATGCCAATATAGAAAAAGAAATAACCTTAAAAAAAGGAGCCATTAAGCTAATTCCAACAGGAATTTGTATTCAACTTCCTAGGGGGTACGAAGCCCAAATTCGACCTAGAAGTGGATTGGCGTACAAATACGGGATAGGTATTGTAAATAGTCCAGGAACAATAGATGCAGATTACAGGGGAGAAATCAAAATTATCATGATTAACTTTGGCGAGGATGATTTTGTCATAAAAAGAGGGGATAGGATAGCCCAAATGGTTATTAATAAAATCGAACAAATAAAATGGACCCTTGTGGAAGAATTGGAGGATTCAGAGAGAAGCTCCGGGGGTTTTGGACACACAGGATATTAAAAGCCGTATGAACTTTATGTTCATACGGCTTTTAATATCTGGGGAATCCTATTGCTTCCTATGGACTAGCACCAAATACAGTAGCTATTACATAAACTATACTATCGATATCCCCTAAGGATAAATAAAAAATTTGTAAGGTTTTGGCAGGAGGGATTGGATTGAACCTTAAAAGGCTTAAAATTGCCATTATTGGAGGAGACCTACGGCAAATAAAATTAATCAATCTTTTAATAGAAGAAGGAATGGAAGTCCGGGTATTTGGATTAAATGGAATTGATTTTAAGGATAATGTACTCGTTTTTGACACCCTTCATCAAGCACTTGCGGGAGCAGATATGATTATTGGACCTATTCCTTGTTCTTCTGACAATACCACATTATTTTCTAAATATCAGGATTCACCCATAAACTTGGAAAATGTTTTCAAACATATTCCCAAGGGCAAGCTTTTTATGGCAGGAATGATTACTCCTGAAATACAAAAAATCGCAAGATCTTATGACTTTAAAATAGTTGATTTATTAAAAAGAGAAGAATTGTCGATTTTAAATGCCATACCTACAGCAGAAGGAGCCATCCAATGTGCTATGGAAAATAGCGAGATTACAATCCATGGCAGTAGAAGTCTGATACTGGGTTTTGGGAGATGTGGTAAAATACTAGCTCATATACTAAAAGGTATTGGTGCTAATCTCACAGTGGAGGCCAGGAAAGCCGAAGATTTAGCCTATATCAAAAGCTATGGATATCAACCAATGGACCTTAGTCGTTTGGAGGAATTTATAGGTGAATTTGATTTTATTTTTAACACAATTCCTTCTAAGATTTTGGACTTAGAAATGCTTAAAAAAATGAAAAAGGATGTTTTAATAATTGATTTAGCCTCAAAGCCTGGGGGAGTAGATTATGACGGTGCAAAAGAGCTGGGATTAAAGGCTATCCTTGCTTTAGGTTTACCGGGCAAAGTGGCACCGAAAACAGCAGCATTAATTATTCGCGATACCATATTTAACATATATAGCGAGATGGGGGTAGTTAAATGAGTAGTTTAAAAAATGTAAAGATTGGATTTGCATTATGCGGGTCCTACTGTACCTATGCTAAAGTGATACCAGAAATAGAAAATTTAGTTCAGGCAGGGGCGGAAGTGTTTCCGATTATGTCATATAATTCCTATCAAACGGATACAAGATTTGGTGCGGCTAAGGACCATATAGATAGAATTGAAAAAATAACAGGAAAAAGTATAATTAAAACAATTACAGAAGCAGAGCCTTTAGGTCCTGATAATATAGTTGATATATTGATTGTTGCCCCATGTACAGGAAACACCTTGGCAAAACTTGCCAATGCCATAACCGACACCCCTGTATTAATGGCAGCTAAGGCAATTCTTAGAAATAACAAGCCTGTTGTATTGGCTGTAGCTACCAATGATGGCCTAGGGGCTAATATAAGAAATATCGGAATTCTTATGAATAGTAAAAAGATATATTTTGTTCCTATGGGTCAGGATAATTATAAAAAAA
>JGI24707J26582_10000678_pt1 | contig 26790 bp, 21 predicted proteins | sample BioPla1DNA1_FD_26582 | JGI IMG/M metagenome (IMG submission 26582)
TGAAAAAATAAAACCAGGGGGTATTCTTTTTACCTTTTCGTGTTCGCAAGTTGTTAGCAAAAGAGATTTTAGAACTACTTTATTTTCAGCTTCTGCTATTGCAAAAAGAGAAGTTAGAATATTGCACCAGTTAACACAGCCTGCTGATCATCCTATTAATATCTACCATCCAGAAGGTGAATATCTCAAAGGGTTAGTACTTTATGTTGAATAACCACAACACACTGTTAATATTTCAAAACAAACAAAATACATCAAGTAAAACATTTGTGTTGTATAACATAAAAGCATTACATTTGTAATGTGTTTTTCATGGTATTAGATTTAAGGTTAATAAAGATTGATTGCCGTTAGACAGTCAATCTTTTTTTGTTTTAATAATGCTATTCCCCTTAAAGCCTATCTATTAATAAACTATTTTGGATTATCCATTATATTTCACCCCCTGAAAGGCTTAAACAAACCAAACTTCTAACGGAGATACTATAAGTGTTTTTATTATTTGAAAAGATAAAAATACAAGGTTTTACAGATATTCTTATTATCTTAGATAATAAAAACAAATTTAGAAAATTAAGAATATGAAATCCAAAGGAGAACTTAGGTATCTTTCCTTCAATTCACGAGATAATGACTGGGGAATCGTTACAACATCGGTAGGATATCAATTTATAGATCCTAACAATCCATACCCTCTTATTGGACACCCTGACAGTTATTTATTTAATAATGAAGGAAGAATTTTAAATGAATATCAATTAGTCTATATAGTAAAAGGAAGTGGAGAATTCACTTCTAAATCCACTAATAAACAACACAAAATATCTCCTGGTACTATGCTTTTATTATTTCCCGATGAATGGCACAATTATCAACCTACAAGAAAAACGGGGTGGCATGAATATTGGGTTGGATTTAAAGGTAAAGACATTGACAATAGAGTTAAAAATAACTTTTTAAATAAAGAATCTCCCATATTTAAAATTGGTATAAATATTGATTTAATAGAAATCTATAAAAAAATCATCAACTTAGTTATTGAAGATAAAAAAGGCTATCAACAAATGGCTTCTAGTATGGTATTACACTTACTTGGAGAAGTTTATTATAAAAACTTAAATTATCAATTAGAAGGAAATCAGTATACTGTAGAAAAAATAAATGAAGCCAAATATTTTTTGAGAAAAAACATATCTTCTAATCATACAGCAAAAGACATTGCAAAAAGATTAAATGTAAGTTACTCATGGTTTAGGCAAACCTTCAAAAAACATACTGGTGTATCTCCTATACAATACCAATTACAACAAAAACACTTATATGCGAAAGAATTATTGAGTGATCCAAATCTGAGCATAACAGAAGTAGCTTACAAACTCAACTTTGAAAATGTAGGACAATTTTCCACTTTTTTTAAACAAAGAGAAGGTTCGTCACCCACTTCATTTAGAAAAACATTTCTCTAAATACCATAGGCTTTATCATACCACTTTAAACGATTTCATATCGACTCTTTCTTGTTTCTATTCTTAGGTATTATAACTCCAATAATTATAGGTGATAATACCTAAGAATACAATAATAATATTAAGCATCTCAGAAAATATTAATAAGAGGGATATTAATTTCAAATCAAACATTCATATATTAAGGATTATTGAATAATAGTTCGATTTTAGTATATAAACACATAGGATTAAAGCTTTTAGACGTCATTAATTGCTCATTTTCAGATTTACTACAGAATTGAGTGATATCTTGTGAAAAATTTTCTCACTTTTATAATTTCAAGCTTATAATGAAATCTTATATAAATAAAATTAGACGAGCTGTTTTTCATAATCTTACTCAGTTTGTTGGAGCTTCTTACTCTTTAAAGGATAAACCATATGATTTAACCTCAAAACCTATAAGAATACTGATTAGCCGTCCTAATAGTCGATTAGGAAACTTGCTATTACTCACTCCACTACTTCAAGAAGTCCAAAAGAGTTTACCCCTAGCTAAAATAGATGTTTTTGTAAGAGGGGGATTAGGAGGTGTATTATATAAAAACTATAATAATGTGGAAAGGGTTATTGCTCTACCATCCAAACCTTTTAAGCAATTATTAAAATATATATTAGTTTGGTACAATCTAAGAAAATACCACTATGATTTAGTTATAAATACAATACCAAGATCATCTTCAGGGCGTTTATCCACCAAGTTAGTTAAAGCAGAGTTAAAGTTTTTTGGTGAAAATAATGAAAGCTTAAAAAAACAGATAACTGATTATTGTCATATGGCAAAGTTACCTGTATATAATTACAGAAATTATTTACAACGAGTTGGCTATACTATAGACTTAACTCAATATGTATCCACTTTATCTTTAATGTTAACTAAAGATGAGATAACTAATGGTAGGAATAAACTTAATCAGCTAATTGAAAACAAAAAAGAGACTATTTGTATTTATACTTTTGCCACAGGAAGAAAGTGCTTCAACAAAGTTTGGTGGAGTGATTTATATAGTAAATTAAAAGAACAATTGGGGGATCAGTATAATTTAATGGAGGTTTTACCTAAAGAACGTGTTTCTCAAATTAACTTTAAGGCAATATCATATTACAGTACAGATATTCGTGAAATGGCTGCAGTTATATCACATACAAAACTATTTATAACNGCTGATTGTGGTGTTATGCATCTATCTAGTGCATCGAACACACCAACTTTAGGTCTTTTTTCTGTAACTCCTATAGAGGTATATCAGCCCTATAATTCGTTTAGTCGCTCATTAAATGTTTTAGAAGCTGATCAAAATGAAATACTTACCAATATACACGAGATGCTTTCGGAGATAAAAACTTTAAAGTAATTTTTAAAATGAATTCTAGTCATTATCTAGCTCAGTTATTAACTTTTTAAAATTGATATTAATTAAAAGTAGATTGAAGGAAGCCATTTTTATATCTTGTTTTCTTCACTACTTTTCCATCTACATCATATTCAATAAAATCACCATCCCGTTTTCCTCCTTTAAAAGTACCCTCATGNCGATGTCCTTCTTTATCAATAAGAACACCTTTACCCTCTTCTAAACCATTAACAAAAGAACCTTTATATTTCACACCATCCTCTAAAACAAGAGTTCCTTCACCATTAGGCTGTCCATCTTTCCACTCACCACTATAGACATCCCCATTACTCCAAGTATACTTACCTTGACCATTCCTTTGATTATCCTTCCACTCTCCAACATAATGAGCGCCATTAGTCCAATAGAATGCACCCTGTCCTTCTTGAACACCATCTTTGAACTGCCCTTCATATTTATCACCATTCACATAAATATAAACACCTTTTCCTGTACGTGCTCCTTGATTATATGTTCCTTCATAAGAGTCTCCAGTATGGAACTTATATACGCCTTTACCGTGTTGAATATCATTAACCCAATCACCTGAATATTTATCACCATTAAGATATTCAAAAACTCCTTTTCCTTGTCTTTGGTCATTTTTCCACTCACCAGTATATTTTGAACCATCATTCCAAACCATAGTTCCTTCACCATTCTTTTTATCATCAACCCACTGACCAACATATTTTGCACCGTTTAGCCACGAGTAAGTTCCTAAACCATGTCTTTGATTTTGATGCCAATCTCCTTCATATTTATCACCATTATGATAATACATTATCCCCCTTCCTTGCTGAAAACCATTTTCCCAAGTGCCACTATATCGATTATTATTCAAAAAGAAATACTCACCATCACCTTGCTGAATATCATCAACCCAATTTCCAGCATACTTCTCGCCTGTGTGTAAAATATAAACACCATACCCTTCTCTTTGCCCCTTCTTATACTCTCCATTATAAATATCATTATTTAAGTACAATGTTTTTCCAGATCCTTCTGGGCGGCGTTTTCTCAATTCTCCTGTGTATACTGCTCCATTTTTAAACGTATAGCTACCTATGCGATAGCTTGGACTAAAAAACCCTTTAACTCGATTCATAAAACCCTCTTTTTCTTGAGCTTGAACTGATATGGAAAATAACAAAGAAATAAACAAAGGAATATATAGCGCTTTTTTCATGTTTTCGTTTTCTTGAATATCTTTAATACTTTCAATATTACTAAAGATAAAATTAATAGACAACCTTCAAGAGAGTGTATTTCATCTCATTTAAGTATTATTGTCCAACTATAACCTCTCTCATTATCTCCTCATTAAAATAACGATTAGCTAAAACATAGATATCATCAACGGAAACATCTTCAATAGCAGATAACATTTTAGCAAAGTAATCTTGATTTAAATCCGACGTCTTTACCGCTAACCAGGCATCTGCAATAGAAAATGCGGTTTCATAATTTCTACACAAATCTCCTATCATATAGTTCTTGACTTTAGACAGCTCGTTAGCTGACACTTTTTCACTTTTTAATCGACGCATTTCTTTATAAACCTCTTCAATTAGCGATTCCACATATTTTGGATCAGTATCACTCGCTATTAATAATACTGAACTATCGGGATAAGGAATTAAAGAGGATGAGATACCATAAGTATAACCTTTATCTTCACGTATATTTGACATTAATCTACTCCCAAAATAACCCCCAAAAAGAGTAACAAGAACACGAAATTTTAAATAATCAGCATGCCCTTTATTTATAGTTAGCGAACCCATACGGACAGCATTTTGTAATGCACCTTCTTTTTTGAAAGTTATGCGCTTATCTTGACTTGTTTTTATTGGATATAAAGTAGCTTTCCAATCTGCTTTATTTCCAAATGATTGTTCTCCAAAAACAGTTTCCACATCTTGTAACACTGCAGTTGATATCTTACCAGAGAGGTAAATAGAGCAACCTTCTGAATTATAATACTTTTCATGAAAAGTGCGCAAATCACTTGACGAAATCTTAAGAAAATCCTCGGGTACACTAGTATTTCCAATAGGATGTTCACTACCATATAATGAATGAAACAAAAGTCTATTTGCAATAAAAGAAACCCTCGAGGAATGAACCAGGAATTGTTGTTTCGAACGATCTCTTAACCTTGATAACTCCTTCTCAGGAAAAAGTGGCTCTATTATAATAGAGTATAAGATATCTAATGCTTCTTTAAAGTATTTACTCAAGCTATAAAGAGTAACACACGTATGTTTTGGATAGTTTGAGAACTGCATCCAAGAACCATAAAAGTCTAACTTTTCTGATATTCCTGAAGAAGTATATCGATTTGTTCCTTCCCTAAGCATTCTATTTGTAAAAAGAGATTGCAATTTATGATCTTGCTGCCAACGACCACCTTCAAAAAGAATATCTATCCGCACAACATCTTGAACACCTACATCAATTATTTCAAGAGGAATTCCATTGGGCATTTTTATTTTTGCAGGCTGAAAAAACTCGATATTATTTATTGCTTTAACTTCAGGAGTTTCTGTCCTATTTAATTTTCTCATGCTTCTTTTTTGTTTATCTGCTCTAAATGTTTTTCCGCTTTTTCTAAATCCTCTGGAGTATCAATACCAATAGTCTCTACGTTAGTTTTTCCTACTTTTATTTTATACCCATTCTCTATCCAGCGCAGCTGCTCTAAGGATTCAGCTAACTCTAAAGAAGATTGAGGTAAAGAAGTAATCTCATTCAGTACTTCTAATCTATAAGCATATAAACCTATATGCTTATAGAAAACATGCTGATTCAACCACTTCTCTTGTTCTTCTCCTCTGATATATGGAATTACAGAACGACTAAAATAAAGAGCAAAGTCATTCGAGTCAATCACTACTTTAGGACTATTTGCGTTTTGCAAATCCTTCCAATCCGATTTTTCACTAAAAGGTTTAACTAAAGTAGCTATCTGAGTCTGAATATCAGAAAAACACTCTATCAAAGTCTTTAATTGTGAGGGTTGAATAAACGGTTCATCTCCTTGAATATTAATTACAACATCAAATGACTTACCTATTTTATCTACTGCTTCTCTGCACCTATCCGTTCCACTTTTATGGGCACTAGATGTCATTACTACTTTTCCTCCAAACGCCTCAACAGCCTCAACTATTCGCTGATCATCTGTTGCAACATAAACTGCATCAAGTACCTTAGATACTTGCTCATATACATGTTGTATTACCTGTTTTCCGCCTAAAAAAGCCAAAGGCTTTGCTGGAAAACGAGTTGAAGCATATCGAGCAGGAATAATACCCACAAAACTCAAAGCTTTCTTACTCATATTTATCTCTCTTATACCCTTTTGAACATAATCTCGTTCTAAATCTTCTCTCTTAATATAATCCTCATTATAGATTAATAAATCAAGATCTATTCTGACTATCTCTTTAGCTTTATCTTCATCTCTACGTCCAATTCTGAGTTCAATAGCCTTTAATAAACTCACAATCTTTTTTTTACTATACTCAGACTTAAAATACCCTACTTGATTTAGAAAGAAAGCGGGATTATTTATACCTACTGGTTTAGTATTTATAGCAGGACTCCATGTAATTCCGTTAAATAATTCCGTTAACAAATTATGAGCTTGCTTAAAGTTGTAAGCAGACTCATAGTTGCTTCCCAAAGAAATCCAACACTCATTCATAAAACCTAGACTCAATCGAATAGTTCATCTAAGCCCGATCTTGATTGAGATGTAGGAGTTGTAACCCGAAGAGTATCACTATCGTGATATTGATTGGTACCACATGGATCAAAATTATCAGGAAACACAAATCGCTCTTCCTGACTATAACCTAAAGATTCATCACCAAATACTTTATTCATATAAATGGCCCAAATAGGGAGTGCCATAGAAGCACCTTGTCCATAAAACATAGTATCAAAATGAATATCACGTTCCTCACCACCTACCCAACAGCTTGAAACTAAGGAAGGAGTAAAACCAATAAACCAACCATCTGAATTATCATTTGTAGTTCCTGTCTTACCTCCCATGTCAGCTGTAATTCCATAACGATGACGCACTCTTCCACCCGTTCCTTCATTAATAACTGCTTGTAGCATGCTTAACATTTTATAAGCACTAGATGCACTAATCACTTCATCCATATCGGGGGTAAATCGAGCTATCACATTCCCATCATTATCCTCAATGCGAGTAACAAATAAAGGAGCTACTCGAATCCCTTTATTAGCAAAAGCAGTATATGCACTAGCCATTTCACCAACAGATATTTCACAAGGTCCTAAACTTAAAGAAACAGTAGGGTCTATTTCCTGATTTAAGACTCCAAAATTATGAATTAAACGGACTAAAGCATACGGATTTAATTTGCTCATTAAATAAGCAGAGGTCCAATTACTAGAATTTGCAAGTCCCCAACGTAAAGAAACCATCTCTCCCATTCTCTTCTTTGTACTTGTACGTGGAGTCCATGGCTCACCATTACCATCGATTAATGTCTGTTCAACATGTCGCATTTGATCACAAGGCGTATAACCATTTTCCATAGCCAATGCATAAAGAAATGGCTTAATAGTTGATCCTACCTGGCGACGTCCCACCATAGCCATATCGTATTGAAAATAGGTATAGTTTGGTCCTCCCACATAAGCTTTAACATGCCCGTTTATAGGGTCCATAGATAGTATTCCTGTTCGTAAAAAGTGCTTATAATATTTTATTGAATCTAAAGGAGTCAATATCGTATCTTTCTCTCCTTTCCAAGTAAAAACAGACATCTCATGCGGAGTGTTGAAAGCCTTTTCTATTTCACTCTCTGTTGCTCCATCTTCTTTCATTATTCGATAGCGCTCACTTTGACGAACGGAACGACTCACAATTCGATCCACCTCTTCCTGAGACAATCTATTTGTGTATGGAGCTTTTTTTCGTCCTTTTTTCTCTTTAAAGAAATTATCTTGTAAATAATTACCAATATGCTCTTCTACTGCTTCCTCAGCATATTTTTGCATTTTAGAATTAATGGTAGTATAAATCTTTAACCCATCGGTATAAATACTATAATTTGTTCCATTTTTCTTTTGATTTTTCTCACACCATCCAAATAATGGATCATTATCCCAAGCTACAGAGTCCTCATAAAACTTCTGCATTTGCCATCCTCTGTAGTTCTTCTTAAGAGGTTTTTTAGCCGTCATTACGCCGCGTAAATATTCTCTAAAATAAGTAGCTAATCCTTCTTTATGATCTACTCGATGATATTCTAACTCTAAAGGCAATTGTATCAATGAGTCTCTTTCTGCTTTAGATATAAAGTTAGCCTTATACATCTGGTTTAATACCACATTACGTCTTCCTCGCGAACGCTCATTATAACGTAAAGGATTATATAATGATGGATTTTTACACATTCCCACTAATGTTGCAGCCTCCTCTAATTTTAAAGAGGAAGGATCAGCACCAAAATAAGTGTAAGCAGCTGTTTTGATTCCTACCGCATTATTCAAAAAATCAAATTTATTAAGATACATCGTAAGAATTTCCTCCTTCGTGTAGTATCGCTCCAACTTAACAGCCATAACCCACTCTATAGGCTTCTGCGACAAGCGCTCTAATACATTCTCAGCCGTAGGGGAATAAAGTAGTTTAGTAAGCTGTTGCGTAATAGTACTTCCCCCCCCTGCATGCTTTTGAAATAAAAGACCTCTTTTTACAATTGCACGCAACAAAGCCTTAGCATCAATACCTGAATGATTTTTAAATCTAATATCTTCAGTTGCTATTAAAGCTTTTATTAAATGAGGAGACAACTCATTATATGAAGCATAGATCCTATTTTCTTTTTGAAGAGACCACGTTCCTAAAACCTCGCCATCTTCTGATATTATCTCAGTTGCAAATTTGTAGCTAGGGTTTTCAATATCTTCAACAGGTGGCATGTACCCCACCCATCCTTTTCCAATAGCGAAAAAAAGAAGCACTACAGCCAGTAGTCCAATAAAAAACAGAGCCCATAGGCTTCGTACTAATATTTTAATCATTGTTTCTCTTTATTTATTTCTATAAAAGGAGCTTAGATTTAGTAAGAAGTGCAAAATTAAAATAAAACTTTTTCATTCACAATAAATACTCCTCCATTAAGGAGGCTTAACACTCCCTATTTAATTACCAAAGTTAATCGTTTTCTTATGGAGTTAAAAACATTTTTTCATATCTTTACAGTCAATAAATAAAGATACAACATAAAGCGCATAAATTGTATGAAAAACAATAGCTTAGTAACCATCGCCGACTACTCTAAGGAAAAAATTCTCTACCTCATTGAAATGGCTAAATGGTTTGAGAAGCACCCAAATGAGAAGATTCTTCAAAACAAAATTGTAGCCACCTTATTCTTCGAACCCTCTACACGCACCCGCTTAAGCTTCGAAACAGCAGCCAATCGATTAGGGGCCCGTGTAATAGGTTTTGCTGATCCTAAAGCAACTAGTTCAACAAAAGGAGAAAGTTTAAAAGATACCATAATGATGGTTAGCAATTATGCTGATGTCATTGTTATGAGACACCACCTAGAAGGTGCTGCTCGATACGCTAGTGAAGTATCTCCTATTCCTGTAGTTAATGCTGGTGATGGTGCAAATCAACATCCCTCTCAAACGATGCTAGATCTTGTATCTATTAGCAAAACTCAAAACACTCTTGAAAACTTAAATATCTGCTTAGTAGGAGACCTAAAGTATGGAAGAACGGTTCACTCTTTACTCTTCGCTATGCGTCACTTTAACCCTACATTTCAGTTTGTAGCTCCAGAAGAATTACGAATGCCCAATGAATATAAACTTTTTTGTGAGAAGTACAGTATTCCTTACGAAGAGCATGTGGAGTTTACTCCTGAAATAATAAACAATGCAGATATTCTTTATATGACGAGAGTCCAAAAAGAACGTTTTAGTGATATTATGGAATACGAAAGGGTTAAAAATGTATACATCTTACATAAGGAAATGCTAAAAGACTCAAAAGAGAATTTACGCATACTTCATCCACTACCTCGCGTAAATGAAATAGCGTACGATGTGGATTCAAGCCCTAAAGCATACTATTTTCAACAAGCTAAAAATGGACTCTATGCACGTCAAGCAATCCTATGCGACTGCTTAGGTTTTACATTAGATGGCATTAACTCTAATGATAAATATCGAACAATATGAAACAGAAAAAACAAGAATTACAAGTAGCCGCACTTGAAAATGGTACGGTTATTGATCATATTCCTTCCGATAAACTTTTTGCTGTTGTTACATTATTAAATTTAGAACACATGAGTAACAACATTACAATTGGCTATAACTTAAAAAGTAGAAAACTAGGAATAAAAGGGATTATTAAAATTTCTGACAAATTCTTCTGCGATGAGGAAATAAATAGAATTTCAGTGGTTGCACCTCATGTTAAGCTAAATATTATAAGAGATTACGAAGTTGTTGAAAAGCGTGAGGTAAACATGCCCAATGAACTTAAAGGCATAATTAAATGCAACAACCCAAAATGCATCACTAACAACGAACCAATGAGTACTTATTTTCATGTTACTGATAAAGAACATTGTATAGTTTGTTGTCATTATTGTGAGAAAGAACTTAAAAGAGAAGAAATAATTATTATTCAACAAGATTTATTAGCTGAATAAGGTTATATTTATACAGCCTTTTTTAAGGTTTAAGTTAAATCTGTCAATTCTATGAATAGGAAAAAAGTTATACTCTATTTTTTTATATTTTGGTTTATTCCTTTTTTTCTAGTTGCTCAAAATAGTGAACTAGAAAACAATCAAAAAGAAGAGGTTATACAACTTAATAAAGACAAGCAGATTAAGTTTGGATTAAAAACAGGCTTTAACTCATCTATTTATCTTATTTCGGATTTTAGAATTGATGGAATTAAAATAAAACAAACACAAAACAATTATAAAATTGGATATCATATAACTCCCTTTATGAGAGTTTATCTCAATAAAAAGCACTTTATTCAACCAGAGCTTTCTTATCAAATCTATCGCTCCGAGCTATCGTTTGACAAAACACAAAAAAACCCAGAACTAGTACCTAGTTACTCTACTATTAATTCTGAGTTACATAATTTTGAATTACCTATTCTTTATGGATTCAACTTTATTAGTAAAAACCCTTATGGAATGGCTTTTTTTGTAGGCCCAAAAGTTAAATATATTTGGGAGAAGAAAAGTAAAATCACTTTTGATAATTTTGACTTAGCTGAACTTGATGAAAAAATAAAACCTTTTAACTTAGGATTAGTACTAGGGGTTGGTGTCAATATATCCCAATTATTTTTTGACTTTAGATATGAGCAATCTTTTTTTAATCTCTCTAAAGAAATAAGCTACAATCCGCAAACTGAAAACAAGAAAACAGGAAAAACAGTCTTTGATAGAAGAGACAGTGTTATCAGCTTTTCAGTAGGAGTGCTCTTTTAATATTTCAGTGTAACAATAATGTTATGACTTTCTTCTGAAAGTCATTCTTTTTCTATATTTTTGTGCGTTTATATAATGTTTTATCACAGATAAATTGAGATCATAATCACAATGAAAAGAGATGATGTAATTTTCGACTTGATCGAGCAAGAGCATCAACGTCAATTAAGAGGTATTGAGTTGATTGCGTCTGAGAATTTTGTAAGTAGCCAAGTAATGGAAGCCATGGGCTCCTGCCTAACAAATAAATATGCTGAAGGATATCCTGGGAAGCGCTATTATGGAGGATGTGAAATAGTTGATCAGACTGAACAATTAGCTATTGACCGTCTTAAAAAAATATTTGGGGCAGAATGGGCTAATGTTCAACCACACTCTGGAGCACAAGCAAACGCAGCTGTTTTTTTAGCTGTTCTAAACCCTGGTGACAAATTCATGGGATTAAATCTTTCTCATGGCGGGCACCTTTCTCATGGAGCTACAGTGAACACATCTGGTATCCTATACACACCTTGCGAATACAATGTGGATGAAAAAACGGGACGTGTTGATTATGATCAAATGGAAGAAGTTGCATTAAGCGAAAAACCTAAACTTATTGTGGGTGGTGGTTCTGCTTATTCTCGTGAATGGGATTATAAACGTATGAGAGAAATTGCAGATAAAGTAGGTGCACTTTTAATGATTGATATGGCACACCCTGCCGGATTAATTGCTGCTGGACTTCTTGATAATCCTGTTCAATATGCACACATTGTTACTTCTACAACACATAAAACACTACGTGGTCCTAGAGGTGGTGTAATTCTTATGGGAAAAGACTTCCCTAATCCATGGGGTAAAACCAACATGAAAGGTAAAATCAGAATGATGTCTCAATTATTAGACTCGGCTGTTTTCCCAGGTATTCAAGGAGGTCCTTTAGAGCATATCATTGCTGCTAAAGCTGTGGCTTTTAATGAGTGCTTACAACCTGAATATAAAACGTACCAAAAGCAAGTTCAAAAAAACGCTAAAACATTAGCTAATGAACTTCTAAAAAGAGGTTTTGGTGTGGTTTCTGGTGGTACTGATAATCACTCTATGCTTATTGACTTACGAACCAAATTCCCTGAACTGACAGGTAAAGTGGCAGAAAAAGCGTTAGGTGAAGCTGACATTACAGTAAACAAAAACATGGTACCTTTTGATTCTCGTTCTGCATTTCAAACTTCAGGTATTCGTTTAGGTACTCCAGCTATAACTACTCGTGGAGCTAAAGAAGATCTGATGATAGTAATTGCTGAGATGATTGAAAAAGTACTTTCTAACATTAACAATGCAAAAGTGATTGCTGAAGTTAAAGAAGAGGTTAACAATCGAATGAAAGAATATCCTATCTTTAATTTTTAAGAAAAGAAACTTCATATTAAAAAGGCTAAATAGCAGATTAACCTCTGCTCTTTAGCCTTTTTCTTTTCTATAGAAAACCCTCTTATTCTTTCTTGTAAGCATCTATTGCTTTCTTAACCGAACCATGCAAAAGTAATAGCCTCTTAGATTCAGTATAATCTAATCCTAACTCATCAATTAACATACGTGTTCCTCTATCTACCAATTTTTGATTCGTTAGTTGCATATTTATCATGCGATTTCCCTCAACTCGTCCTAATTTGATCATAACTGATGTTGAAATCATATTAAGTATCATTTTCTGACCTGTTCCTGATTTCATTCGTGAACTTCCTGTAATATATTCGGGACCTACTACCATTTCAATAGCAATGTCTGCCGTCTCACTCATAGGTGAATGAGGATTACTAGAGATTGAAGCTGTCAAAACACCTTCCTCCCGTGCCTTCTTTAAGGCTCCTAAAACATAAGGAGTTGTACCAGAAGCTGCAATACCAATAACAGTATCATTGGAGTTTATAGAGTAAGATAATAACTCCCCCCATCCTTTACTCATATCGTCTTCTGCCCCCTCAGCTGGATTACGTAAAGCAGAGTCCCCTCCAGCAATTAATCCAACAACTAGAGTTGGAGGTAAACCAAACGTAGGAGGAATTTCTGAAGCATCCAATACACCTAAACGTCCACTCGTTCCCGCTCCCATATAAAAGATACGACCACCTCGCTTCATTCTAGGTACAATTTTCTCTACTAATTTTTCTATAGCAGGTATTGCTTGTTCTACTGCTAAAGCTACTTTTTTATCTTCATTATTTATATCTATAAGAAGTTCATGAATAGTTTTTTTATCTAAATCACTATACAAAGAAGGTTGCTCTGATATTTTAACAAATGTCATTTTCTATCACTTTATTATTAGCGTAATACTCAATTAAACCTGGCATAGGCGACTGCTCAATCTTGGCTATTCTTATATTTAATTTTTCTGCCACATCCAGTATAATAGTCTGAAAATAATAGGCAACAGAACCCACTAAACTCACCTGATTATCTTCATAATTATATTGCATCACATTTTTCTTAAAGAAATCCGAAAATGAATTATATACTAATTCATAAACGGAATCATGCTCTATGTTTTTTAGGATAAAAGGAGAAAGACTCGCCAAAAACTGATTGGGGACTGGTTGCTTATAGACTCTGTCTAAAATAAGTTGTGGAGTTAACTCATACTCCTCAAGAAACTGTTTTTTTAGCTTATCTCCCAATTGATTTTTTAAGCAAGAACCAACAAAAAGACGTCCTAAAACCGCTCCGCTACCCTCATCTCCTAAAATATATCCAAGAGGTGAAACAGTTTCAACTATTTCTATTCCATTATAATAGCAAGAGTTAGAACCAGTGCCTAAGATACAAGCTATACCCGCCTCTCTACCTAAAAGTCCCTTAGCTGCAGCCATTAAATCACTACCTACTTCAATCTGTTTTACATTGAAGCAATCTCTAATTGCTCTTTCAATTACCGTATTAATTTGAGGGTAAGCACAACCTGCTCCAAAAAAATGAACAGATTGAATACTAGCATTTTCTAATTTAGGGAGTAATTTTACTCTTAACTCAGAGCTAATACACTCACTGGTTCTAAAAAAAGGGTTGGCTCCAGTTGTATAAACTTCCGTACTAATTTTTGAGTCCTCTATTAAACACCAATGAACTTTGGTGGAACCGCCATCTGCTAAAAGAATCATGTTAACTTATAAATTTAGGAGTTATCACTTTTTCATTTCTATCTATTAGCATTATTAAACCAACAACTGTAAATAATGCATTAAAAAGAAGTCGTTCATGACTAAATTGATAGCCATTAAACCATTCTTGAGAATTAACATCTAAAACAAAACAAATAATGGGAGACACCAATGCCACCACAGGAACATATTTATCTTTGACTTTTTTCTTACTGAATATACCAAAAGCAAACAATCCTAATATAGGACCATAAGTATAACTAGCTAACATATAAACGGTATTAATTACCGACTCTTTATTAAGTATGTTAATAATAAAGATTACAACACCCATAATAATAGCCATACCTATATGAACTCTTTTTCTAATGGTAGCTACTTCACTTTCTGATTTATACTTAGGACTTTCTAAAATATCCACCGTAAAAGAAGTCGTTAATGCAGTCAGAGCAGACCCTGCAGCAGCATAAGCTGCTGCAACTAAACCTATAATAAACAAAACTCCCACCACTATAGGGAAAAAATCGCCTGTTGCTAAATAAGGAAACATCTCGTCTCCTTTATCTGGCAAAGAAATAGAATTTTGAAAAGCAAAAAGATAAAGTAGAGACCCTAACATTAAAAATAAAAAAACAATAAATAATTGAAGAATACCTCCCGTTATCATATTCTTTTGAGCGTCTTTTGTGTTTTTACAACTTAATGTGCGTTGCATCATATCCTGATCTAAACCTGTAGTTGCTATAACAGTAAACACTCCAGCCAAAAACTGCTTTAAAAAAAATCGAGGATCATTTATGTCATCAAAAAAGAACATCTTCCCCATACCACTATTTTGAGTTTTTGCTGTTAAATCAGATAAACTCAACCCTAAATCTGTTGCTATATAATAGATGCAAAGACCAACCGAAACAATTAAACAGAAGGTCTTTAAAGAGTCTGTCCAAATAAGAGTTTTTACTCCTCCTTTAAAAGTATAAAGCCAAACTAACCCCACAGTAAATAACACATTAATAATAAAAGGCAACTGCAAAGGTTTAAACACTACTAGTTGAAGAACAATACAAACAACAAATAATCGAATAGAGGCACCAAGCATTTTAGATATAAAAAAGAACCAAGCTCCCGTTTTATAAGTAGATAACCCAAATCGATCTTCTAAATACTGATAAATCGAGGTTAAATTCATTCTATAAAACAACGGTATTAAAACAAAAGCGATAAGTAGCTGACCTACAGCAAACCCTAACACCATTTGCATATAAGAAAAACTTGACGTTGCCACCATACCTGGAACTGATACGAATGTAACCCCAGATATAGCTGCACCAATAGTGGAAAATGCAACAACATACCAAGGAGACTTTCTATTTCCTGAGAAGAAACCTTCATTATCTGTTTTTCTTCCTGTATAATAGGACACCCCAAATAAAAGTGCAAAATACAGTAATATAATAGTAAGAATCAGTATTGGTGACATAGTGTGATAAAGATTTAAGATTAAAAAACAACAAAGGAATAAAAATTAATTAATCAACTCATTCTGAGTAGTACTAGCTTACCTAACTACACTTATCTTTAAGAAATACATATTTGTAAAATTCAGTCTTAGAAAAAAAGCAAAAACAACAACGGAAAGAGTAACCCTACAACCAGTAATACTCCTCCTCTACCTGTTAAACCATATTTTCCTCGAACTAAAAATAATCCTGTAAGTGTAATTAGAATTAAACAAATAGAGAAAACATCAGCAAAATAAGTCCACCATTGTCCTGGATTATAGTGCAACTTTGTTAACGAGCTTAAGATATAACGCCTAGTAACCGATTCATAAACTACACTGCCCGAATCTAAATCAACTACTAAGTTAGAACCTCCTTTTAAGAAGATTTTCAACTTATCTTCTTCAGGAAAATAGTGCTTTGTGTAATTATTATGCTCATTCAATGGTTTGAGGACCTCTACTATAAACTGCTGATCTATAGATTCTTTATCGGGTAGTATTGTATTGATATTAAATTCTTTTTTCGTAATCCTAAAGTTCGGATTAATAGTATCTCGATGATTCATAACAACACCCGAAATGGCATAAATAATTATAACCCCAGCAAAGAAAAAAGATAAATCTCGATGAAGAATACGCATCCATTTTCTACTGTTCCTATTATTGAATTGCATAAGATATAGCTTCAATATAATAGAAAGATAAATAAGCCTTGCCCGATTTTTCTTTTTCTTCTGCAATACGTTCTCTAAAGGATGTTATTCGATCTAAGGTATCCTGATCAACCGACTCTCCTCGGGCTACTTTTTCAGTATCACAACCTCCTCCTTCACCATGATTTTCAGGTTGAATTTTTAATTCTTCCTCCCAACGCTGTAAATAAGTCTCATCAATCCGCTCTTCCTTTAGCACTCCTTTGACATTTACTATCTGATTCAAACAGTCGTTTGTAAAGCGTCCTAATTTATTAGCCTCAACTCGAATACTTTCTGCATCTGTGTCTCCCATTAAGAAAATCTTAGTTCCTCCATGCGCACAAATATGAGTACAAAGTCCCTCTACTTCAATCTCATTACCCACCCATTCACTAGCTTCATTTAGCAAATCCCCTACTTGAAAACTAATGTCAGAAGATGAACTCTTATTACTTGACCCACCACATGAACTCAAAAGAAACAATAGACTCGAAACAATTAAAAACGACCATACCTTTATTCTGCTCATACTAAATTCTATTTATCTAATAATTATACTTATAACAAATATAAAAAAAGAGTCTGATATTCACCTTTCATTCTTATATAAATAAGAGATGGGATTAGGCTTATTATATAAACCCCAACCCCATCTTAATTCTATCTACAAGAAAATGTAAAGTTAACTTAAACCCTCTATTTCTCCATCAACAATATCAATATGCAAAGCTTGGGGCTCACGAGGTAAACCAGGCATCCGAAGCATTTCGCCAGCAATAGCCACAATCATCTCAGCTCCATTATTAATAACTAAGTCTTTTATTTCAAACTCAAATCCCTTAGGCACACCATAGGCCTTAGCATCTGCAGAAAAAGAATATTGTGTTTTAGCAATACACACAGGATAATGTTGCAATTCAAGTCGATTAATTAATTTAATTTTATCCTTTGCTTTTTTACTTAAAATAACCGTACCTGCTCCATAAATTTCAGTAGCCACTTTAGTTATTTTCTCTTCTACGCTATCATTTGAATCGTAAGTAAAATGCATCGGTTTAGATGGATTTTTAGCTATTGTATCTACAACTAAATTAGCTAACTCTACAGCTCCTTCACCACCTAAAGCAAAGGCATTATTAATAGCAAAGCCAACGCCTAAATCGGCACAGTGTTTTTGTAAAGCATTAACCTCTTCATCTGTATCAGTTGCATACTTATTAAAAGCTACAATAACCGTTTGACCAAATGATTGTAGGTTTTCTACATGTTTATCCAAATTAGCAAAACCCTTTCTCAGTCCTTCTATGTTAGGCTCTTTAATATCATCTAAAGCTACCCCTCCATGCATTTTTAATCCTTGTGTAGTAGCTACAATCAATGAAACTTTAGGTTGAAGTTCAGCCACTCTACACTTTATATTATAAAATTTCTCAGCACCTAAATCGGCACCAAATCCAGCTTCTGTAATGGCATACTCTCCAAAAGTCATTGCCATCCGTGTTGCTAAAATTGAATTACAACCATGAGCTATATTAGCAAATGGACCACCATGAACAAATGCAGCGGTTCCTTCTGTAGTTTGTACCAAATTAGGATGTAAGGCATCTTTTAACAAAACTACTACTGAACCAGCTATTCCCAAATCTTTTACAGTAAAGGGTTCATCATCATAAGTATAACCCAATAAAATATTCTCTATGCGACGACGTAAATCCTTGCTATCTTTCGAAAGACATAATATGGCCATAATCTCAGATGCAGCAGTAATATCGAAACCAGACTCTGCTACTACCCCATTTGTTTTAGGGCCAAGCCCCACAACAATATTTCTCAAAGANCTATCATTAACATCCATTACACGTTTCCAAAGATTTTCCTTTAACCCAAATCCTTTAGCTTGATTTTGATAAAGATAATTATCAAGAACAGCAGCTATTAAATTGTGAGCCGAAGTAATAGCATGAAAGTCACCCGTAAAATGCAAGTTAATTTTCTCCATAGGCAATACTTGTGCATAACCTCCACCTGCAGCTCCACCTTTCATTCCAAAACAAGGACCTAATGATGGTTCTCTCAAAGCTAAAATCGCTTTTTTCCCTATTTTATTCAACCCCAAGGCTAGCCCTATTGACACGGTAGTCTTACCAATACCCGCTTTAGTTGCAGTTATAGCTGTTACTAAGATTAAATTACTCTCAGCTTCTTTTTTAGAGTCTATTAATTTCTCAGGTACTTTGGCCATAAACTTACCATACCCCTCTAAATCGGATTCCAAAATCCCTATATCTGCAGCAACATCTTTGATCTCTCGTAACTCTACTTCTCTAGCTATTTCAATATCTGTTTTCATGTTTTAATTTATGATAAAAATTAAATAAAGAATTTAAATACATAGTTATTATATTTTTAATTACAGAGCAAACTAACGAACACTTATTTATAGAAAAGGGGAGCTTTTCATTACATAATATCTTTTAAGTTTATAATGATTCTAAATAAAACTTCTGATTCTACATTAAACAGAAAGTTAAATAAAAAGGGAGTTCTAGAACTAGTTAAATAGTACTAAGGATTCTCACTTTATGGACTTTCTTTTTATATTTGAAATATTGAAAACTGTTAGGCTATGAAACGTTATATAATAATCATTTTTGTAATTCTATTTCCATTATATTCTTATAGTCAATCTGAAGTTCCATCAGATAGCCTTGCTACACCCAATAAACAATACAAGCAATATGGAGATTTCATTTTAGACATGAGTCTATTTTCAATTTTACCCCCTTCGCTACCTAAGGTTTCTTTAGAACTACCTAAAAATACAGTTAATTACAACGAGCTTTTTCAATTAGACAAAATGCCTATTTACTCTAGCTTCTACTCTTCTCCTACATTCTCCACTGGAGGTTATAACGAACTATACAATAGAGGAGGAAGCCCCATGCGACTACAAAGCAAATCGTTTCAAATCAATGATAATCTCAGACTGAATACATTTGGCCAATACAACGAAAACGGGCAACGCATAAGTAGTCCTAATAGTATGCCTTGGCAGCGAAATGATTTTATGGGTGGATTCGAACTAAAATCGAATAAAGGTTTTGGCATTCGCATAGAAGTTAGAAAAGAAAACCGAAATCCTTATAGTCCATTTTAGACGTTTCAAAAAATCAATAACTATACAGTCCTTTAATCCACTAATTATAGTCTTGTANTATCTCGTAACCTTTTACCTCTTAATACCAATAAAACAGTGTCCGANTTTGATAAAATCCTTCGAGATACACTAGGCATAAAAACACGACTAAATAAGTTTCTTCGCTGTGTGTTTAAGGATAATAGCTGAACTTTCTCTTCACTCACAAAATTCAATACGGGTTCAATAATATTTTCAGCATTAATTAATTTATAATCGATGTGATGACAAGGATAGTTTTCTTTTAATATCTTAATCATCGCATGAAACTCATCTTGCCTCTCTAGCTCTTTCTGCGAGTTCAAATTAACATGAAGCAATGTAATTTTTATATCCTTCTTAAATTGTAGTATATGAGTTAAAGAAACAAAAGAGAAATAGTCTCTCTCATCTAAATTCGTTAAAAAAGCGATATGATTTATGTCCGAAAAGTCTTTTAAAGGAGAGTTTAATGGAACAGCCAAAACTGGAATATTAGTACACTCAATAATATCAGCCGCTACACCACCAATAATACCCGTATCACTCTCATCAAATCCTTTAGTCCCAATCACCAACATATGAGGATCGTACTCTTTAACAAACACACACACTTCCTCATCTACAATGCCCTCTCGTAAGGAGTAAGAATAATTAATAGATGGAAACTCTCCCCGAGTTATTTTTTGATCGATTTCAAAACAAAGATTTAGCATCTTTTTTCTAGCCTTATCTAATAAAGTTTCATCACCAAGGTCTTTTAATCTACTTGCAAATGGAACATGCGAAGGGTATTGCATATAAGGTATTACATTGAGGATTTTAACCTTTGCATTAATTGCTTTAGCCAAATCAAATGCAGCTCCACAAGCATTTATAGAGTAGGCGGAAAAATCGACAGCTACAAGAATTCGTTTCAATCCATTATCTGACTCTACCAACGACTCTCTTGAACCAAACAAATTAAATTTATCAATAATTAATAACGCATTGTTAAGGTCTTCTTTTTTAATTCTAATACGATAACTTGTAAAAGTATTCGTTGACTTTTCATCTTCTATAAATTCCTCAACACACACATAAATACTATTATTTTTCAACAGGTTTTCTATAATTGTAGCCTTCTCTTTTCTATGTATTGCTAATGTTATTAAATCCATATTATTCTGATTTAGTTCTATTCCAAATATGAACTAAATACTTTACATCTCAGTGTACTATTTTGCAAAAAAGATGTACTATTTTACTTATTTTTTAGATATTTAGCGTTTGAGTGGCTAATTAGGACATCTGATAAGCTAATTAGATAAGATAAAAACGAAAACATATGCCTTACTTTGATGTTACTAGAATTTAGTATCAAAACTTTAACGTATTACGCTTATGATTATTGCAATCTGTATTGAAGATAAACAAAATAACTTAGTGGGAAACGCTCACATAGTAACAATAGAAAACGATGAAATTGTTCAAGTTGTATCAGATAAAGTATTTATAAAAGATGAAAATCATCTTGCCTTATGGATTCTTCGGAATGAAATTAATTGTTTATATATGGACAATGTTACTACAAAGGTAAATATGTTTTGCAGGAATTGGCATATTGAAGTTTACGACTTAGATGAATCTAAAGAGCAAACTATTTTAACTCCTCTATTGAATGAAATATTAGTTTGATTCCCTATATTCTAAAGGAGTCATAGAGGTATATTGCTTAAAATACCTTCCAAAAAAAGAAGGCGTTGAAAAATTCAATCGCTCTGATACTTCTAGAACAGTATCAGAGGTTGTTTTGAGTAACAATTTAGCTCTAACAATAACAGCATCATTAATTAACTCACTTACCGTTTTTCCTGTGTGCTGTTTTAACGTTGCAGATAAGTATTTACTAGTTATACACAATTGTTCTGCATAAAATTTTGCCTTACGTTCTCTTTTATGATGAACAATTAACAACTTAAAAAACTGCTCACAGATCTCCTTACCTCTAGTTTTTGATTTGAGCTCACTCTCTTCTAAATCTCCTCTGTCATAATATACTTTGGCTAACTCCAGTAATAAAGAAAAGAACATTGTTCTAACAATATGATGAGTAAATAAATGTTCATCTTCATTGAATTTTTTTTCTATAACATCAAAATACAATAATAATGATGGTATATTTTCTTTTGACATTCCAATAACTGGATTAATTGTAATGGAGCGAAAAAAATTGAATTCATTAGGGAATGAAAAACCAATCAAAAAATCAATAGAAACTAATAATAATTGGAACGTAAGATCAGAAGATGTCTCACAAGCTTCTACAACACAATTAGGTGTTACTGTTATCACTGAGTTTGTTTCAACTTTATACTCTCTAAAATTAATTTTTATTCTAGCTTTTCCCTTTAAACAAATGGCAAGAATCATTCCATCAAATGTAATGGGATGATTTAAAGAGATATAAGGGACTACCTTAGAAATATCACTAATCATAAAATGTTTAATCATTACCGATGAGTCTGCAATCGATTTAAAAGAAACATTCGAAAATTTTCTATTCATGCCAGCTGTTTTTTTTCATTATCAACATTAAATAAAAGGCCATATTGAACATGCTTAAATTCAATTAAAAGATACAACACTTATCTCATTTAGCCATCTAATAAATTCACAAATAACTCAAAAAAACAACCGCAAATACCTTTTTTTCCATAACTTCTCTAAAATAAACCCAAAAGTACTGTTCGGTTTTCTAAGAAGGAATAAACAAAATAGAATACACCTATTATTTGCTATAACAATAGCATCTACACAGCATATANAGTAAGGGTTTATAAAACACACGCTTACTGTTTTTGTAATTTAATATAATAAGAATAAACAAAAAACAGGATTGTGCTTCAGCAAAGACTATATTACGCCACAAAAGTAACGCCCAAGTAGTAGAGGAGTTAAAGCCTCTTACAAACATGGGGTTCTATGCTTCAAAAACAAAGAAAAAAACCTTAATACATAAAGTCATCAAAAATAAGCCATTTAGAACATTTTTTGGGAAACATAGATAGTTCTATAGATTCTTATTAACACCATCTTTGTAGCAGAATAATACGGTAAATGATTATTCTCCTTAACATTAGCTACTAATTATCAGAAAAACATAATCCCTTAAAACTAAGAGTATAGCGTTCTATACTCTTATTGTGATATGATTTTAAACTGAAACAATAAAAAAAGTATGAAAAAGATTGTACAAATTGCATTTATAATTCTATCAGTAGGAATACTTGGCTCGTGTAGTCAGAAACAGGCTCAGGTAGAACAAAAAGAGAACATTTATACTACGCTCGTAGTAAGTAGAGAAAATGCCACCTTAGAAAATATATTTCCTGCTACAATTAAAGGACAACAAGACATTGAAATACGTCCCAGAATTGATGGATTTATCGATGAAATCTATATAGATGAAGGAGCTGAAGTAAAAAAAGGAGAACGCTTATTTAAGATTAACTCCCCTCAAGCAGAACAGGTTTTAACAACAGCAAAAGCTGGATTAAAAAGTGCAGAAGCACAAGTCAATACTGCTCAAATGAATGTAGATCGCATTCGTCCCTTAGCTGAAAAAGGCATTGTAGGTCAAGTTCAATTGGAGAAAGCTAAAGATGCATTACAAACTGCTTTAGCTGGATTAGCACAAGCTGAAGCTGCATTAAAAAATGCACAAGCAACCATAGGATGGACTCATGTAATTAGCCCTGTTGATGGATTAATAGGTGAAATACCTTACCGTCTAGGTAGTTTAGTTAGTTCTGTTAATGTACTAACCACGGTAGCTAATACAAGTAACATTTATGCACACTTTTCGCTTAATGAAAAAGAATTGGCTGTCTATTTAAATAATCTCAAAGGAGAAACACAACAAGAAAAAATAAACAATGCCCCCGAAATTTCATTGATTTTAGCAGACGGTTCAATTTATGAAGAAAAAGGAAAATTAGAAACAATTACTGGGTCACTAAATATTAGAACCGGATCGGCAAATTTTCGTGTTGAGTTTCCAAATAAAAAAGGACTATTAAGAAGTGGTGCAAGTGCTAAGGTTATTACTCCTAGAGTAGTTGAAAATGCTTTTATAATTCCACAAAAATCTACTTTCGCCCAACTAAATAAAAGAGTGGCTTATGTAGTAGAAAATGACACGGTAAGACAAAGGGTGGTTGAAGTACTTCCTACTCCCGATGGCCATAACTATGCTGTTACTCAAGGATTAAGTGAAGGAGAGCGAATTGTAGCTGAAGGAATTATTACCCTCCGCAATGGTCAAAAAATTAGCTACCAAGACCTTGCTGTAAATCAATAAAACTAGAACAAATGATTAAAACATTTATAGAAAGACCCGTATTATCTACTGTAATATCAATATTGATCGTTGCACTAGGTATCATCGGAATAGCTACACTACCTGTTGAACAGTATCCTGATATTGCACCTCCTACCGTAAGTATTACAGCTCAGTACCCTGGAGCTAATGCTGATGTAGTAATGAATAGTGTAATTATTCCCATTGAAGAGCAAGTAAATGGAGTTGAGGGTATGACCTATATGACATCTACAGCTTCTAATAGTGGTATTGGATCGATTCAAATATTCTTTGAAAAAGGAGTTGATCCCGATATTGCGGCAGTTAACGTGCAAAACTTAGTCTCTAGAGCTGCTCCTTTACTTCCAGCTGAAGTGAATGAAATGGGAGTTACGGTTCAAAAAAGATTAAGTAGTTATATTCTTATGATGTCTGTCTATTCTGAAAATCCAGACTATGATGCTGAGTTTGTACAAAACTACCTTAACGTAAACTTACTACCACAAATAAAACGAATTTATGGTATTGGAGAAGCTGAGGTTTTAGGTGCAAAAGACTTCTCTATGAGGGTATGGTTAAAGCCTGATATTATGGCCTCGTATTTAATTACACCAGCTGAAGTAATCCAAGCATTAAGAGATCAGAACATAGAAGCTGCTCCTGGTGAATTAGGTGAAAATAGTAATCAAGCCTTTCAATACAGCTTAAAATATACAGGTAGATTAAAATCGGCTGAAGAGTTTGAAAATGTTGTTATTCGCTCAGAAAATGGACACATTTTAAGACTAAAAGATATAGCTAATGTAGAACTAGGATCATTAAATTACTCCATAACTTCATCAACTAATGGGCACGAATCGGTATTCGTTTCTATTAGTCAAACAGCTGAATCAAATGCACAAGACCTAATTAAGAAAGTGCAAGAAGTTGTAGATGAAGCGGCCAAAGACTTTCCTCCTGGTATTGAAGTGGCCTATATGATGGATGCTAACGAGTTTTTATCTGCATCAATGTCTAAGGTTATTACTACATTTATTGAGGCTTTACTTTTAGTATTCTTAGTGGTATTTATTTTCCTACAAGATTTTAAGTCAACAATTATACCCGCTATTGCTATTCCAGTATCAATTATAGGAACCTTCTTTTTTATTCAAGTATTAGGTTTCTCAGTAAATATATTGACGTTATTATCTCTGGTTTTAGCTATTGGTATTGTGGTGGACGACGCTATTATTGTTGTTGAAGCTGTTCATGCTCAAATGGAAGGGGGCGAAACCGATCCTAAAAAAGCTACAGTTTCTGCCATGAAGGAAATTACTCCTGCTATTGTTTCTATTACGTTAGTTATGGCATCGGTATTTATTCCTGTTAGCTTTATTGGAGGAACTCAAGGTGTATTCTTTAAGCAATTTGGATTAACCTTAGCTATTGCAATTGCTATATCTGCTGTGAACGCATTAACATTAAGTCCTGCTCTTTGTGCCTTATTTTTAAAGCCAAAAGATGCAAATCTAAAGAAAAAAAATGTTCTCCAACGCTTTTTCCATTTATTCAATGTAGGTTTCAATGCAGCAACAACTAAATACAAATCTTCTTTAAATTTCTTAAGTAGAAAGACCAATCGATGGATTGCCGTTGCTGTTGTTGCAGTAGCTGGACTTTTTCTTTTTTATCAATTAAAAACAACACCTGCTGGTTTTGTTCCACAAGAAGATAGTGGTAGTGTTCTAGGTTTGGTTTCTCTTACTCCAGGTTCATCACTAGAAAGAACTGATTCTATAGTTCAACAAGTGCTAAAATTAACTGAAGATATGGAAGGAGTTGAGTTTGTTACAGACATTAACGGAGTAAACTTCTTGGGAGGTATTGGAGGGATGTCTAGCTCTTATGGTACTATTTTTTATAAATTAAGTCACTGGAACAATAGAGACTTTTCTTCTGCTGAATTCGCAGCTCTGTTAACAGAGAAAACGAAAGATATTAATAATGCAACGTTCTTATTCTTTGGTTTACCTACATTGCAAGGATTTGGTATGAGTACGGGAGTGGAAGTAAAAATGCAAGATAGAACAGGAGGTAATATGCTTGACTTCTACGATATTACAAATGGATTCTTAGCTGAAATGAATAAAAGAGATGAAGTATTAGTAGCTATGACTACTTTTAATCCTAGCTTTCCTCAGAAAGAAATCGAAGCTAACATTCCTAAAATTAAAGAAGCAGGACTTACTCTAAATAGTATTATGTCAACGCTACAAGCATACATTGGGAGTATGTATGTATCCGATTTTAATCTATATGGTAAACAGTTTAGAGTTATGATTCAAGCAGCACCCGAATATAGAGAGAAACTAGAAGACTTACATGGCTTATTTGTACAGACTCCTACTGGAGAAATGGCTCCTATCAGTGAGTTTATTACCATCAATGACATAACGGGACCGCAAATGATTAATCGTTTCAATATGTTCCAATCTATGGATGTTAATATTATACCAAATTCT
>JGI24707J26582_10000683_pt1 | contig 26751 bp, 25 predicted proteins | sample BioPla1DNA1_FD_26582 | JGI IMG/M metagenome (IMG submission 26582)
CAAAGATGAAATCTGATTTTCAGCATCTTTAATAATTTCATTAGCTTCCTTTTGAGCTTCAAGAAGAATTCTCTGCCTCTCTTCCTTTACCCATTTAGCTTGTTTAATGTCATCAGGAAGTTTAAGTCTAATTTCTTTGATAATTTCAAGAATCTCTTCTTTGTCTATCATGCATTTGCCTGAAAAAGGTACAGATACACTTTTTTCCACAAGATCTTCTAAGGATTCCAAAATCGAAAGTATTTCCATCTACGTCCCTCCTAATCCTCTTAATTATTTTTTAAGCCTTTCTAATACTTTATCTTTTATACATTCAGGAACAAGCCCGTCAATGTTACCATTGTTTCTAGCTAATTCCCTGACAGAACTTGAACTTAAAAATGAATAATTTATATTTGTCATCATAAATAAAGTCTCAACATTAAAATCAAGTTTCTTGTTAAGTAAAGCCATTTGAAGTTCATATTCAAAATCCGACACTGCCCGAAGACCTTTTATAATAACTGTTGCATTCTTTTTTTTCATAAAATCTATTAAAAGACCTGTAAAACTTTCAATTTCAACATTATCAATACCTTCTACTGCACATTCTAACAATTCCACTCTCTCTTCAAGAGAAAAAACAGGTTTTTTGCTGTTGTTAACTAAAACAGCAACTATTAACTTGTCACATAATTTAGAGGCCCTTTTAATAATATCTAGGTGGCCGTTTGTTACTGGATCAAAACTCCCCGGATACACAAATATTCTCACTTTCATTACCTTCCATCTATTTTTTATTATAAAAAGATACAATAGTATCTCCATACTTTTGGTGTCTGAATCTTTTTAAACCTCCTACCTCCTGTGGAACTTCATCTTTAAAGTCATGTTCTGCTATAATCATTCCACCCTGCTCTATTATATCACTTTCTGCCAAACATTTTAAGGTTTCTACTACAAGATTTTTATTATATGGAGGATCTAAAAATATAATATCAAATTTTCTGTTTTCTTTAGAAAGCTTATTTAGGGCAACAAATACATCCATAGGCATAATAGATGATTTTTCGCTAAGTTTAGTATTAAAAAGATTCTCTCTTATTGTCAAAATACACTCTCTGCTTTTGTCAATAAAAATAGAAAAATCTGCCCCTCTACTCAATGCCTCTATCCCTAAACTTCCAGTTCCTGAATACAGGTCAAGAACTCTTGCTCCAGCTATAAAGCCTGATATTATATTAAAAACCGATTCCTTAACCCTGTCAGTAGTGGGTCTTGTAGCCGTTCCATTAATTGTCTTCAATTTATGTCCTTTAGCANTTCCCGCTATTACCCTTAATATGATTTTTTCCTCCATTTTTATTTCTATAATGTTATTTTATACTATCATATATCATTGTCAACCATTATTATAATACATTTAATTTAAACTTAATATATTTATTTTTTCCCCAAATTCATTTATTATCTTCTTTTTTAATAAAAAATGTTCTTTCATGGTAAAATCCTGGTCTTTTTTGATTAGGTCTAAAGCAGCAGTCTGGGCCTTTTTTAAAATATCCATATCATTATATAGATTAGCTATTTTAAGTTGAGGAATTCCATGTTGCCTAGTACCAAAAAATTCTCCAGGCCCTCTTATTTCCAAATCTTTTCGAGNTATTATATAACCATCACTATTTTTCTCCATTACCTTCATTCTTTCCTTTGCAACTTTATTTTTTCCCTCATTGTATAAAATACAATATGACTTGTGTACACTACGTCCCACCCTGCCTCTTAGTTGATGAAGCTGGGATAGGCCAAATCTTTCAGAATTTTCAATAACCATTACTGCTGCATTAGGAACATTCACTCCAACTTCAATAACAGTTGTAGAAACCAATATATCAATTTCTCCTTTTAAAAAGCTCTCCATCACATTCTCTTTGTCTTTTCCACTCATTTTTCCATGAATAAGCCCTACATTCAAATCCTTAAAATCATCTTTTTTGATTTTTTCTGCCAGTTTTTCTGCTGATTTTAAATCAACTGAATCAGATTCTTCAATTAAAGGACAAACTATATAAACTTGTCTTCCTTCTAAAACTTTTTTTCTTATAAAATTATTTATCCTCTNCCTCATNCTATTATCCACAACATAGGTTTCAACAGGTTTTCTNCCNGGAGGCAGCTCATCTATAATAGATATATCCAAATCCCCGTATAAAATAAGTGCTAAAGTTCTNGGTATGGGTGTGGCTGTCATTACAATCATATCCGGATTGTTTCCTTTATTTGAAAGCACAGCCCTTTGCCTTACACCAAAACGGTGCTGTTCATCTGTTATAACAAGTCCTAATCTTAAAAATTTTACACTGTCCTGTATAATAGCATGAGTTCCTATAACCACATCTGTCTTTCCCTCTTCAATATCTTTTAAAATGTTTTTTTTCTCTTTTGCGGTTTGGCTTCCCACCAGTAAATCAACCTTTATTCCTTCTTTTAAAAACAAACTATGTATAGTTTCAAAATGCTGCCTTGCCAATATTTCTGTAGGCACCATCAAAGCTCCCTGGTACCCATTTATTACTGCTTTATATAGAGCAATAATGGCAACAATGGTTTTGCCTGAACCTACATCTCCCTGGACAAGTCTATTCATCACTTTGTCACTTTCCATATCCTTTTCTATTTCATCAAAAACTTTTCTTTGAGCATTTGTAAGATTAAAGCCTATATTTTTAATAAATTCTTCAATNTTTTCCCTGTTCTTTTGGAATTTAATTGCTTTTTTATTTTTCCTCAATGTGTTTTTTACAGACAAAAGCGCAAGCTGCAGCAAAAAAAGCTCTTCAAACACCAGACGGTATCGGGCTTTTATAAAATCATCATTACTTTTTGGAAAATGAATGTTAGAAATAGAATAATCTAAACCTAAAAGACTATATTCTTTTTTAATCCACTCTGGAAGTACTTCTTCAAATTTTCCGTCAGTTAATTCTAAAGCAGCTTTAATTGAAGAACGTATAATATTTTGGGTTAACCCCTTTGTGGATGGATAAACAGGCACAATTCCCATTAACTTGTCTTTTTTATCTTCTCTTTCATAAATAGCATTTTGAATTTCAAGACTATTGAATTTTCGGGAAATCATACCATAGAAAATATATTTATCTCCCATCTTAAAGACATTCTTTATAAAATGTTGATTGTACCAAACCGCTGTAATTTTTCCTGTATCATCTTTTACACTAACCTCATAAATACTAAGACCTTTTCTAATATGCTTTTCTCTTACCCTTGAATCTATAACACCTATAAAAGCACACTTTTCCCCATCTTCCAATTGGGCAATTTTTTTAATACGGCTTCTGTCCTCATAATCCCTAGGGTAATAAAATATTAAATCTCCAACATTAAAAATACCCAATTTATTAAAAAGCCCTGCACGTTTAGCTCCTATTCCTTTAACAGCAGTTATACACTTATTTAATATATCATTCATAGCTTCTCACATACCTTAATTTTTAACTATAATTATAATATATTAAGTGCACAGCTGCAAAGATTCAATTTGAATTTAAAGGATCTACAGGTTCTTGTTTATCAATAAATACTACATATCCCAGCACAAATACTTTATGTTTTTCAATAAAATAAACCAAATTTTTTTAAAAAAGCTTGCGGTAAAACTAAAGTATGTGTTAAAATAGGTGTTGGTTTAATTAAAAATAAAATTGTTTATAAATATTTCTCCAGATTAAAAGGAGGTGTAAATATAAATGGCTAGATGTGAAATCTGCAGCAAAGGAAAACTTTTTGGTTCAAATGTCAGTCACTCTAACAGAAAGTCTAACAGAGCTTGGAAACCAAACATAAGAAAAATAAAAATTGTTGATAAGGGTACTTCAAAGACAATAAATATATGTGCTAAATGTTTGCGTTCAAACAAGGTTACAAGAGCCGTATAGTATTGGTGTTAAAATCCCAAATCAACAAACATATAATTTTTTGATTTAAAAAAGTGTATCCTTTTTAAGTGATACACTTTTTTAAGTTGTAATTTGCCAATAATCAAATCAGTCCATTTTAAATACCCGCTTAATAATGCTGCCAAGAAACTTCGGCATTTTTACCACTAATATCTTCATACGCCACTCCTCCTAGCATAGGAATTTAAACTCATCACTACATATTATACAAAAAAGCCTCTTTTTGTGATTCTCCTGTACACACTCAAATTAATAATTAAGGTACCNGAATAAATTTATTTTTGTCTTTAACAGCTAGTTTAACACAATTTCTACCTGCCTCTTTTGCACGGTACAATGCATCATCTGCCGTCTTTATCAATTCCGATTGTGTAGAGGCAAAATACGGGTAGCAAGAAATACCAAAACTTACAGTAACAGAAGCAGATACTAATTCATCTTTGATGGTGGTTTCTTCCAGTTTCTGTCTAAGACTTTCAACTTTTTCTGCAGCTCTTTCTATATCTGTTTTAGGAAATAATATTATAAATTCTTCTCCTCCAAATCTTGCAAAAATATCCCCGCTTCTTAAAGAGTTTTTTATAACAGCTGCAATATGCTTTAAAACTTTATCTCCAAATAAATGCCCATAAGTATCATTGAATTTTTTAAAATGATCTATATCAAAAATTGCAAGAGAAAGTGGGTAATTATTTCTCTTAGCACTTTCAAACTCTTCTTCAAGTTTTTCCTGAAAGGAAAGTCTGTTGTATATTTTTGTTAAATTATCAAAGGTTGCTATCTCATTCATTCGTTCATATAATGCTGCATTTTCCATTGCAATTCCCACTTGTCTTCCAATAACATTCATAAGTCTTAAATTATTATTATCAAAAGCATTTGCTAATTTATGTTCAATCAGAACAAGACCTATCTTCTCAGCTTCTGTAATTTGCTGGGTTTTTTCAAATTTCTTTGGTCTAGTGATAAGGGGGATACACATTAATGAATTAATACCCCTATTTTCAACAAAGGGAAATTCTTTTGGGTTAACAAAGTTTTCAATTAAAGGTTCGCCACTATTAAGTGAACCTAATAAAATCTCACAATTAATATTGTCGTTTATAATTATAAGTTCTTTTTGGTCACTTATGTTTGTAGTGTGGATTTTAAATATATTTTTCTTTTCATCATACATCAAAATGGTAGAATATTTTACACCCATAACACCTATAATTATGTCATTAACATTTTGTAAAAGTTTTTGTATATCAAAAATAGAATTTATAACCTCTGAAATCTGCTGTACAGTATATAATTCCGCTAAACTCTCGGTAAGTTTTCTATTTGTATCTTCCATCTTTAAATTTGTATCTCTTAATTTATCATTTTGAATTTTTATTTCTTTTTGTGCATCTTCTAACTGCCTANATCTATTGGTAAGTTCAGAAAGCAACATTTTGTTTTGCTGCTGGCTTTCATAATTATCTTCATGTATTTTCCCACAGAGTTCTGAAAATATCAGTAGCATAGCATGTAAAAAAACTATTGTGGAGATATAAAAATAGATTCCTCCAATTCCAATTTGGGGATTAGAATATATTTTTATTCCTTGAAATATAATGGACAATATTAAAGAAAAGATTAGAAAGTGTCTGACTCTTCCTTTTCCTTTTTCTAAAGTTATTATAAGAATAGGAAATACAAGCAATATATAAACCCACTGTTGAAAACCAATAATAATCACTGAAAATAAAATATATGCAATTTCTATCAGCCTCAATAAATTATACATAGGTTTATTGTAAAACAAATCTTTTTTTAAAAGATATATTTTAAATAGATTAAATGCTAATATAAAAATTAAAAAAACAATAGCGCAATTTGTGCATATTTTNTCGAAAATAACCAAGTTTAGATTTTCTAAGAAATTATCTCTAATTAGCATTTGAACAAATGCAAGTAAAATAAATATCCATGTTAAATTAACATACACCTGTTCATATTTGTTGATTTTGTTCATGTATACACATCCTTGTACAAGACTTAAAACACATAAATAAAATGTTTTTTNAAAAATTTAGTGTAAATACTTTATTGAATTTTTTGTTCCTGCCCCTGACCATAATTACAATACTTTAAAATATTACAGTTTTTACAATCTGGCTTCCTTGCCTTGCACACATTACGACCATGAAATACCAACTGATGAGAGAATTTTGTCCAACTTTCTTTAGGTACAATTTTCATTAAATCAAATTCAATTTTTTCCGGATTGTCACTGCTGCTAAGTCCTATTCTGTTGCTTAATCTCTTTGCATGAGTATCCACAACAATAGACGGAATTCCAAATATATTTCCTAAAACAACATTTGCAGTTTTCCGTCCCACCCCTGGAAGTTTTAATAAATCTTCTAAATTATCTGGCACTTGACCATTATGATTTTCTATTAAAATCCTACAGGTCTCCTTAATGTTTTTTGCCTTATTTCTAAAAAAACCTGTGGACCTTATATCATTCTCCAGTTCTTTTAAATCCGCATTAGCAAAATCATATACACTTTTATATTTTTTATATAATTTTTCAGTTACAATATTTACCCTTTCATCTGTACACTGTGCTGCTAATTGGGTAGATATTAAAAGCTCTAAAGGATTTTTATAATCTAACGTACATTTCGCCTCTTCATAATCATTATCGAATATTTGCAATATTTTTTTTACTATTTTTTTCTTGTCCACCATAATTTCTCCTTATATGTTATAACACATCATTGTCAAAGTAATATTTCCCCATTTTAGCTAGATGCATTTCTCTTTTTTAATAACCTTTTCATATAGTTCCATATACTTTTTAGCAGACCTATCCCAGGAAAAATCCATTCTCATAGCATTCTTTACCAGCCTATTCCACTCTTCTTTATTTTCATTATAAAATATTATACTTCTTTTAATTGTACTCATCATATCTTCTGCACAAAACTCTTTAAATGAAAAACCATTGCCCTTTTCTTCATTCTTTTCAATATCAAATACCGTCTCAGCCAATCCCCCTGTTTCCCTTACTATTGGAATTGTGCCATATCTAAAGCTTATCATCTGACCTAAACCACAGGGCTCAAAACGTGAAGGCATTAAGAAAAAGTCGCTGGCAGCATAAATTTTATGTGCTAAAGAAATATTAAAGCCTGTGTACACTGCCATTTTCTCCGGATATTTTTCTTTTAGTTCCATAAAACCCTTCTCGTAGCATTTTTCTCCCGAACCAAGAATTATAAATTGCAGTTCATTTTCCATCATTTCATCAATTTTGTCCATTACCAAATCCAATCCCTTTTGATGAGCCATTCTTGAAATTAAACTAATTACAGGGACATCCTTTCTTGGCAGTCCTAACTCTTTTTGCAGTGCATATTTATTCTCTTTTTTGTAATTTATGGTGCTTTCATTATAATTTTTATAAATATATTTATCTGTTTCAGGATTAAAAATTTCATAATCTATTCCATTTAAAATTCCAAAAAGATCCCTTTCCCTGCTTTTTAACAACCCCTCAAGTCTTTCACCATATTCATGGGTCTGAATCTCTTTAGAATATGTTTCACTTACAGTGTTTATAGCATCTGCATACACCAATCCTGTTTTTATAAAATTAAACATACCATAAAATTCAGTTTTTTCTGGTACAAACAACTCCTCTGACATTCCAAACAAAGTTAAAGTTTTCTTTGTGAAATTGCCCATGTATTCAAGATTATGAATTGTAAACAGTGTCTTTATATCTTTATAAAATGCATTTTCTTTATATTTTTCATTTAAAAGCATACATATAGGACCTGTATGCCAATCGTTACAATGTATTATATCAGGTTTAAAATCAATTTCAGGCAGCATTTCCAAAATAGCTTTGCAAAAAAAGGCAAAACGATATTCATCGTCATAATAACTATATACATTCTGCCTGTTAAAATAGTGATGATTGTCTACAAAATAAACAGGAATAACTTTATTTTCATTGCCATTTTTAAATCTGATTTTCCCCTCTTTTATAATACAAGTTTCCAGCCTTGGACCAATCTCAACGGGAAAATCTTTAATATATTTCATCTCTGATTCTATGTTTTTATATCGGGGCATGGCAATCCTTACATCACAACCCATTTGAAGCAGGGATTTAGGCAAAGAACCTGCCACATCTGCCAATCCTCCCACTTTTGCAAAAGGAAAAACTTCCGCTGAAACAAATAAAATTTTTTTCTTTTTTCTCCGTCCCATTATTTACCTCCATTATGCCTTTCTTAAACGTACACTTTATTTATTTTTAAATAATCTCTCCAAAAATAATATCCCTAATTTAAACATATGTCACTATTCAAATAAATTATCATAATTTAAATGCACTTTCAATATTTTTTCACTATTGTTTTCACGTTTTTTTACGGTATTGTCATATTGAATTTTTTTCTCACTATCCATTAAAAATAAAAACATATCTACTATATCAGGATCAAATTGAGTCCCTTTACACCTTTCTAACTCTTTCATAGCAGCTTCCACTTGCATCCCTTTTCTGTAAGGTCTGTCACTTGTCATTGCATCAAAAGCATCTGCCACACACATTATTCTTCCAAAAATACATATTTCATTTCCCTTTAATCCATATGGATATCCTTTTCCATCATATCTCTCGTGATGCTGCAATATCCCATTTAATGCTTTGCTTAAAAACTTAACATCTTTTAAAATATTATATGCAATTTCCGGGTGCTTCTTTATTTCTTTAAATTCCTCCTCAGTTAAACTGCCATTTTTATTTAATATATTAGTTGACACACCTATTTTACCTATATCATGAAGTATAGCCGCATATCTTAAATCTTCAATCTCTTCATTACTTAATCCTAGTACCCTGGCAACTTCGCAGGATATTTCCATAACTCTTTGGCAATGTCCTCTTGTATATGCATCCATTGCCTCAATGGAATTTGCCAACGACATTACCGTTTGAAGGTATCCATACTGCATCTCATCAAAAAGCTTTTTTAATTCAGCATTCTTTCCGTTAAGTTCTTTTTTAGTTTTATCTAATTCTTTAATATAGGCAGTTAAAGCTTCTTCCTTAATGTCGTATATTACATGGGGATTTTTTTTGTATCCATTATTATTTTCCAACTTAGCAGACAATAGTGTAAAAAAAGCACTGGCTAAAACAGCAAACATTATGACAACGTATGCTAGTTCTGAAGTTTTTATAAATCTTACTAATGCATATGCTAAAGCTAAACCCATTAAGGCATACTTTGCATATTCTATAGACCTGTTTTTCATGAATTGCCTCCCAATAAAAGATAATAGTACCAAGATAATAGAGTCAGATATGAATATTGTAAATAATATTGTAAAGATTATAATATATATATTCTATAAATTTTCTTAAAATCCTTCTCTATAAATAATTGATTATAAAGAAAAGTCCCCTCTATCTCGTAAAATAGAGGGGGCGCTTTTATAAAACAAAGCAGAATATGTGCTAAAAGGCTTAATATCTAATTAATTTATTTTTCCTCACCTATTTCTAACTCTAGTTCTATTGTTTTACCTTCCCTGTACACTTCAACTTTAACAATGTCACCTGGTTTATGCTTATCTCTCTCATTATTTAATTCTTCCAAACTCTTAACCCGCACTCCGTTAAATTTAGTAATTATGTCCATTCTCTTTATTCCAGCTTTATGAGCTGCACTGTATAGGGCAACTTCATCTACTAAAACTCCCATTGGTAAGTTGTTTCTCTTTGCAATTTCTTCTGTAAATCTGGTTTCAACTGTAATTCCTATTAATGGTCTTCCTTTTACATAATTAAATTCAATAAGGCTGTCTGTGATTTCTTTAGCTTTATTTATTGGTATCGCAAATCCTAAGCCTTCATAATCAAATCCACCTATTTTTGCCGTATTTACCCCTATAAGCTGACCCTTTGAGTTTACAAGTGCTCCACCACTATTACCAGGATTAATAGAGGCATCTGTCTGTATAAGTTTCATATATCTGTCATCAGCAATAGGTATTGTCCTATTAAGCCCGCTTATTACTCCTACTGTAACAGAACCCATGTACTCCAATCCTCCAGGATTACCTATTGCAACTGCAAGTTCACCTACTTTTACTTCATCTGAATTACCAAATTCAACTGCAGGTAAATTATTCTTTTCAATTTTCAAAACAGCCAAATCTGTTTTGCTGTCTCTGCCTACAACTTTTGCCGTGTAAGCTTTTTCTCTTTCATTTGGAAGAATAACTTCTATTCTAGCACCCTGGGCAATGTCATTTGATGTACCAACTAAAGCACTTTCTATAACATGGTTGTTTGTCATTATATAGCCATCGCTTCCAATTATGATACCTGAACCCTGTTCTGAAGTTTCCCTTGTGCCAAAGAACCAAAAATCACTTTCCAGCTTTTGTGCAGTTACGCTAATACCCACAACTGAAGGTCCTACTTTTTCTGCTATGGCAACAACAGGCGAATCAGCACTTTCTACAACAACCTTTCTATAATAATCAGATTCTAATCCGTTCAAATCTAAATTAGCTGCCTTTTGGGCTGTGGTATCATCGTTGCCAAAAATAGAATCTATAGTTGGCTGTGGCTTCTGATTTAAAAACTGTGTAAATACAAAACCTGACACCACTCCTCCAAGAAGAGAACTAATTATGGCAACAATAACCATTTGCATTAAAACAGGGTTTTTCTTTTTCTTAGGTTTAGAATAACTTTCACTATAAAAAGACGATTCTTTTAAATGTTTTTCTGTGTTGTAATGGTCATAGTTTTCAATTTCGTCATAATTTTTAATTTCATCATATTCTTCTTTTCTTTCTTCTAGATAGCCTTCATTCCCATAAAAATTTTCATTATTCTCTCCGATATTTTCAAATTCATCATTGTGCTTGTTATAATCATCCATAATTAACACTCCTTTCATAATATAATTATAAATCAATTAACTTTGCTAATTATATTCTATAAAAGGAATTTTAAAAAGCTATGAATAAACTGTTAATAATAATCAACAATTTGAAAACTTAAATAATGATTTGGTATTAAATCTATTTCAAATTAGTACCTCTATTAAGGGTAAAACTAAACTTTGTACCTTTTCCCAATTCACTTTCAACCCAAATCTCTTGTTTGTGCTCTTGTATTATATTTTTTACAATAGCAAGCCCTAATCCTGTTCCCTTTTTTTCTATACCTCTTGATTTGTCAGACTTATAAAACCTTTCCCATATTAAATCAATCTCTTCTTTACTTATCCCGATTCCATTATCTTCGACAGACACTAAGATTCTGTCTTTGTAGTACTTTGTAGCTAGAATTATTTTTCCTCCTTCTGCTACAAATTTTACTGAATTATAAATAAGGTTTAATATAATTCTTTCAATAGAATCTACATCCCCCTCTGCAAACATATCTTCCTTCTCAAAATTAGCTTGAACAAAAATATTCTTTTGTATTATATGACTTTGCATTTTTATAATACTTCTTCTAATAAGTTCATTAATATTAAAACTTATCAAGTGTAATTCCATCTCTCCTGACTCCATTCTTGCTAAATCAAGAAGGTCTGTTGTAAGCCTGTTTAACCTCATTGTCTCTTCTTTTACAATATTGAGATAATCACGGTGTTTTTCTTCTGGAATTGTACCATCTAATATTCCCTCTACAAACCCGCGTATAGATGTCATTGGAGTTCTGAGTTCATGAGATACATTAGCAATAAAACCTCTTCTCATTTCTTCAATTTTCTCTAAGGCATTTGCCATATTGTTAAAACTGTCCGCCAATTCACCAATTTCATCACTTGATGCTATATCAAGCCGTTTTCCAAATTCCCCGCTTGCAATAAGTTTTGCTGCCTCATTAATTTTTTTAAGCGGGCTAGACAGTCTTAATGAAAATATATATATAAGAATTACAGATATGATAACTGAAACAATTACCGAGAAAATAAAAAAATTAAAAACAACAGTCCTTGCACGTTCAACTTCAGGAATAGGAGTGTGAAGATAAACAGCCAATACAACTTCCCCGTCAATTTTTAGGGGTCTTGCAATTGTCAGCCAGGAAACACCCGTCTCTTTAAATAAACCAAAAAAATCTCCTCTTTCCCTGATGTAGTCCTCATCTCCCTGCATAACTCTGCTATACTGCCTCTCGTCAGGCAATCTAAATATTCCCCCATCAAAGAGTTTGCTGATTATTTTATCTCCTAGCCTGTCTGTTCCCTCACTCTCAAGGATTTTCCCATCAGGAGCCACAATCCATATAATTGAATCTGTATTATAGCTAAAAGTTTTTAGAAGTTCTTCAAAATAATATCTATGCAATCTTTGTATCGCTATATTGCCAGTTTTTGAATCCTCATTTACATAAATTAAATAGTTATTTATAATGTTGGCACTCTCATTTAATTCGTATTCTTTTTCCTGGGAAACAAAATTACCTAAAAAAATGTACAGCATTACACCTGTTATGGATGTGCTTATGAGCAAAATAACTATAAAAATCACAACTATCTTGCTAAATAATGTTTTTAACATCATTTCACCTCAAATTTATATCCCACACCCCATACAGTTTTTAGCTGCCAGTTTTGACCTTCCTGGTCAATTTTTTCTCTAATTCTTTTTATATGAACATCTACCGTTCTTGAATCCCCATAAAAATCAAATCCCCATACATGCTCTAAAAGCTGCTCTCTGGTAAAGACTTTATTAGGATGTGATGCCAAAAAGAAAAGCAGTTCCAACTCTTTTGGTGGAAGTTCCAGTTCTTTATCATATATTTTAAGGGTATAATTTGATTTGTTTATAACAAAGTTTGGATATACCACCTCTTTTGAATCTATCTCTTTATTATTATACCTTCTTAATATAGCCTTTAATCTTGCAACCAGCTCTTTTGGTTCAAAAGGCTTAACTAAATAGTCATCTGCACCAAGTTCTAAGCCTAACACCTTGTCAAATGTCTCTCCTTTAGCTGACAGCATAATTATGGGAATGTTACTTATTTTTCTTATTTCACGGCATACCTGCCATCCATCTGCTCCCGGAAGCATAATGTCTAATACCACTATATTAGGTGCATAGCTTTTAAAAACATCCATAGCTTTAATTCCATCATAAACTGTAGTAACTTGGAATCCTTCTTTTTCCATATACAATTTTATAAGTTCGCATATATTAACATCATCATCAATTACAAGTACCTTTGTTTTGCTATGCATTAGCTCACCCCGCTATATAAATAATGATACTTAATTTAATTGAGAATTTCTGTACGAGCAGGCAAACTGTTCAACACAATATTTTGTATTTTTATTTCTTCCTGCATTTTTTTCTGTTCTTCTTTTAATTCACTAACAGCAACACTAAGTTTTTCATTCTCTTCAATTAAAATTTGTATCATTTTCTTAAGTTCATTTAGTGTAGTTTTTTCTTGTTGTTTCATCATTGTAACCCCCCAACGCATAAGTAGATATAACTTATACTTTCTATGTTAATATAACACTTAGTTTGAATAATACTACAACAAAAAAGTTTTGTAAATACATTTATTATTATTATACCACAAATTACTTCAATAAATCTTATTTTATGAATATAGAAAAAACCCATTTAAAAATCAATTTATTTTTATATTTTTGCTTTTAATTCATGCCTTTATATGATGGTAAAACAGTAGATTTTATATTGACTTAAAACTTTTATTGTGCTATTTTTAACATTGGACTAAAAATAAATTTTAGGGGGTGTTTAGGTGTGATAGATATGGAAACTTTAAAATTTGCTTTTACCATAACTCTTATAGGAATAACCATTGTTTTTTTATCTCTAATAGCTCTATGTGTATTGATGAGTCTTTTTCCACTACTTAATTATGAATGGAAAAAATCATCTGATACCGATAAGGGAGGTTCTGATGATTCTTCTTACTTAGAAATTGAAGAAGATGATGATTTTCATAATGATTCTTCTGATAATTCATCTAACAGTTCTTTAATTGCTCTACTAACAGCTGCTGCCACGGCATATATGGGGAGCAGTTCAGATGTAAAGGTAAGGGTTACCTCTTTTAAACGTATTCCTCAAACCTCTCCAGTTTGGAATACAGTAGGCAGAAGCGAGTATATATCAAATAAATTATAGTTTTAAAAAGTATAATTTATTATGAAAGATTTATAAAAAATCTAAAAGGAAAATAAAAGTAATAAAAAAAGGATGAATACACATGTTAAACGACTTTATAAATATAATAGGTGATATTATATCAAAATCTGGATTTGTAATAGGGGAATACAGACACTTTATAATGATTTTTATATCATGCGTATTGTTTTACCTTGCTATAGCCAAGGAGTATGAACCGCTTTTGCTGCTTCCCATAGCTTTTGGTATGCTTTTAACCAATTTGCCTGGTGCAAATTTATACCATCCGGAGCTTTTTATTACCGAAAGCGGCAAAGTTGATATAATTGAAATTTTCAATAATGGAGGACTTTTGGACTTTTTATATTTAGGAGTTAAATTTGGAGTCTATCCCCCTCTTATATTTTTAGGTATAGGGGCAATGACTGATTTTGGTCCTCTTTTATCAAATCCAAAAAGTATACTTCTTGGTGCAGCATCTCAAATTGGTATTTTCATAACATTTATTTGTGCCCTGCTACTTGGATTTAGTCAAGAAGTTGCTGCAGCAATAGCAATTATAGGGGGAGCTGACGGTCCTACAGCAATATATGTAACATCCCAGTTAGCTCCTAAAATGTTAGGTCCTATAGCTATAGCTGCATATTCATACATGGCTTTGGTTCCTATGATTCAGCCTCCTATTATGAAATTGTTTACAACCAAAAAAGAAAGAGAAACTGTAATGGGTCAGCTAAGAAAGGTGTCTAAACGGGAAAAAATTGCATTCCCTATAGTTGTTACAATCCTTATATGCTTATTCCTTCCAGATGCTGCTCCTCTTGTAGGTATGCTTATGCTTGGTAATTTATTTAGAGAAAGTGGCGTTGTTGAAAGAATAAGTAAAACAGCTGAAAATGAATTAATAAATATTATAACTATATTCTTAGGTCTTTCTGTAGGTGCTACTGCTACAGCTGAAAACTTTTTAAACCGTCAGACATTATTTATTCTTTTCCTAGGTCTGGCTGCTTTCTCCTTAAGTACAGCAACTGGTGTGTTGTTTGGTAAGATTATGTACTATGCTACTGGAGGTAAAGTTAACCCTCTTATTGGTTCTGCCGGGGTATCTGCAGTTCCAATGTCAGCAAGGGTATCACAGAAAGTGGCTTCAGAAGCAAATCCTGGAAACTTCATACTTATGCATGCAATGGGACCTAATATAGCAGGTGTAATTGGTTCTGCAGTGGCTGCCGGAGTTCTCTTAGCTGTTTTCAGATAGTAAGAATGTATTAATTAAGTGAAAAAATCACCTTTTTATTATTAGCAAAAAGGTGATTTTTTTATATTATTTTTTATATTTTCAGAGGACATCTATAAACTGGTTATTATTTCCACATATTTTTTAGCTTCCTCTGTTATAGCATTATAATTGCCTTCTTTAATAAAACGTGGATTTACTAAATTATTCCCTACACCTATTCCAAAGGCTCCTGATCTTAGAAAACCATAAGCATTATTTAAATCTATTCCTCCTACTGCAAACAAAAACTGATCATTAAAAGGACTTTTAATTTGTTTAAAATAGTCTTGCCCAACTGATACCGCCGGAAATATATTAATAAAATCAACTCCGCTTTCTTTGGCAGATATTATATTTGTAGGCGTTAGTGCTCCTGCAATACAGGCCTTGTCAACTCCTTTAATCTCTTTTATTAAATCTTCATCTGAATGTATACAGCTGATAAATTGTGCCCCTGCAACAGCTGCATTATGAACCTGCGCACTATTCATTACAGTACCTGCACCACATATAATCTTTCCACCCATACTGCTTTTTCTTATTTTGGTAATACTTTTTAAAGAATCTTCATTTTGAAGTGTTATCTCCACCACCCTTATTCCCCCATTATAAAGGGCTTTCACTGTATCCTCAATATACAAACTTCCTACACCCTTTACAATTGCAATCATTCTGTACTGCTTAATCCATTCAACTATTTTTTCTTTTATCATGCTATCACCTCATAAGTAAGTATTTTTTTGCCTTTATAATAAAATTTTATATTAAAAAATTTTACTTAAGTCTTTCACTATACATTATTGCATATTATTATACATTATTACATATTGACGTCAAACCATCATTTTCTATTTTTCTGTACACTTTTCGCAATAACCATAAAATTTAACTTTATGGTCTGTTACTTTGAACTTGTTCTTTTTTAGAATCTGCTCCTCTAGATTATCCAATAAATCTTCTTGAACTTCAAATATTTTGTTGCATCCTATACAAATAAGATGGTGGTGACGGTGGTCTTCTTTTTGATTATTAAGTTCATATCTGGTTAACCCATCATCTAAATTTAGCTTGTCAACAAGACCCATGTCATCTAAAAGAAGAAGTGTTCTATAGACTGTTGCAAGACCTATTTCAGGTTGTTTTTTTTTAACAAGATCATAAATTTCTTCTGGGCTAAGATGTTCACCATCATGTTTTATTATTATATCCAAAACTGCCTGTCTTTGAGGTGTGAGTTTATATCCCCGTTCTCTTAACAATTTTTTAAAATCAATAGAATCCATGTTTTTATATCACTCCTAATAAAAACTTATAGCAGCTTTGCTATTTTAATTATTATACACCTTTATTCCTTCCTTAAAACTATTATAAATTAATATTTAAAGGTATGCAATTTTTTCTATGCATATATTTTTAAATCTGCTATAATAAAATAGATATTCACATTAAAAAATACTAAATCTACTTAAAATGAATGTTTTTATAATGTGTAAATATTTATTTAACTACTATAAAATATTTTATTAAAGGAACTGATTGCAAATGAAATATGTATTAATTTTAGGGGACGGTATGTCAGATTACCCTTTAGAACAATTAAATAATAAAACACCTTTGCAGTGTGCTAAAAAGCCCAATATTGATTTTTTGGCTCAAAATGCTGAAGTAGGAATGGTTAAAACAGTACCCCAGGGTTTGCCCCCTGGAAGTGATGTGGCTAACCTTTCAGTTATGGGATATGACCCGAAAATATATTATACAGGTAGATCACCTTTAGAAGCAGTCAGTATGGGGCTTAAATTATCTGATACTGATGTGACATTAAGATGTAATTTGGTGACTCTTTCTGATGAAGAACAGTATGAAAATAAAGTAATGGTAGACTATAGCGCTGATGAAATAAGTTCTGAAGAGTCTAAAATATTAATAGAAGAAATAAATAAACATTTTAAAACAGATAAAATATCCTTTTACTCTGGAATAAGCTATAGGCACTGTATGGTATGGGGTAATGGTCTGACAAAATTAAATTTAACACCCCCCCATGATATATTAGAAAAGAAGATAGGCAGCTACCTTCCAGATAACAAAATGATTTTGGATATGATGGTTAAAAGCTATGACATATTAAAAGACCATCCAGTAAATAAAGAAAGAGTCTCTAAAGGACTTAATGCTGCCAATTCAATTTGGCTATGGGGGGAAGGCAAAAAACCTAATATCCCTAAATTTTATGATATGTATAAAATTCAAGGCTCTGTTGTATCCGCTGTTGACCTTGTTAAAGGAATAGGAATTTTAGCTGGTCTAAACAGTGTAGAAGTGGAAGGTGCTACAGGCAATATTCACACAAATTTTAAAGGTAAAGCTTTGGCAGCACTAGAACAACTAGAATCAGGATGTGATTTTGTATACCTGCATATTGAAGCACCCGATGAATGTGGGCATAGGTATGAAATAGAAAATAAAGTAAGATCTATAGAGTTAATAGATGAACAGGTTGTTGGTACAATTTTAAAAGGACTCCAAAAATATGAGGACTATAAAATTTTGATTCTTCCTGATCATCCTACTCCATTATCACTTAGAACTCATACTTCAGAACCTGTGCCATATTTGCTTTATCAAAAATCCTCAAATAAAGATTCTGGCTTAACAGGATATGATGAGTTGCAGGCAAAAAGCACAAATGTTTTTATTGATGAAGGTCATAAACTTATGAAACATTTTATTTTAGATGATAAATAGGGAATGTAAATAATAAGAGCCTTGCCAATTGTTGGGGTTTTGCACATAGATTTTTCAGTAACTGGCAAGGCTTATTTGTTTGTCAAATTTTAGAAATCATATTCTATTATAACAGCTCCATTTTCTTTTATGTTCTTTTTTTCCTCATCTGAAATATTTAAATCCCACAATTTTTCACTATATTCTTCTCCTTTTTCAAAAACCACTATTTTATTTATAACTAGTTTTGCAATTTTATGAGTAATTCCCTTTTTGCAAATATTATTTTTTATAGATTCTAAAAAATTATTTATATCTTTAATTTCAAAATTTCTTTTCTCTATACTTTCAATTTCTTTTTTTAAAACTAAAATATTTTTCTCTATTTTTTCATTGATTCTTAAAAATAATTCTTCAGATATTTTACCTTCAAGCCTGTCTTGATAAATTATTTCCTGCTGCCTTTTTTTATATTCAATTTGTTTTTTTATTGTATCAATTAAAGCATCTTTTTTATTATTTCCCCATTTTTCCCTGGAAATTATTTTTATTACATCTTTATTTTTGAAAAAAATAATTAAATCATTTAATATAATTTCAGCCAAATCCCTTTCACATATATGATGACTGGTGCATGAAGATTTACCCAACTTACTGTAACTGCTGCAAATGTAGCCCATAGGTCTTTCCTTTCGCTTTCTGGCATACATTAGGCTTCCACATCCTCCGCAGTACAATAATCCCTTAAATGTATGTAATTCGCCCTTGTGAGGACTTAATATTTTATTCCTTCTTTTTCTAATCTCCTGTATTTTTTCATACTCCTGCCTTTTTATAATTGGCTCATGAGTGTTTTTTGTTATTATCCATTTATCCTCTGGAAGCCTTCTTATCTTTTTACTTTTAAAACTTATCTTCTCACTTACCCCTTGTACAGTATCACCTGCATAAACTCTGCTGCAAATAATCCTTCTAATAGTTGTAGCATTCCAAGCCCCCCCACCTGGTGAAGGACATCCCTCTTTGTTTAAAAAATTTGCTATATAAGAGTATCCATAACCCTCCCCATAAAGGCTGTATATTTTTTTAACCACCACCGCCTCATCCCTTTTTATAATAAGTTTATTTTTATGGGAGGGGGATTTTTCATAACCATATGGTGCCTTTCCAATATACTCACCTTTTTCAATTTTAAATCTTAGACTTGCCCTGATTTTTCTAGAAATATCTTGAATATATCGCTCATTATACCAAGTCTCAATGCCAACCGTCTCATTATCCTTTAAACTATCATATCTTCCATCAAAAGTCTTTACTCTTACTCCATTTTCTTCTAAAAAATCAAGAAATAATAGGGTTTTGGCATTATTTCTTCCTAAACGGGATAAGTCTTTTATTATAAGTAAATTAATACTTTTATTTAAAACATCTTCTTTTAAGGCTTCTATCCCATCTCTTTCAAAACCCGCCCCGGATACATTATCATCTATGTAAATCCTCTTTATATCTCCTAAATTATTGGTTTTTACATATTCTATGAGCAGATCTCTTTGAGTCTCAATAGTCTCATAATTCTCTTCCCTATCGTCTCTGCTCTCCCTCACATAAATAGCAGTTTTATAAAATTCACATATAATTGCCTCACTCCATTAACAACCTTATTAATTTTTTAATAATAATTTCCCATTTTTCATTTTTATATTTGTATTTTTTTATAACAATTTTAGATTTTAATTTTTTAAATTTCATAAATACCATTTTAAACTATATGCTTTTCTAATTATTAATATATGCATTAAGTTTAAGGCATAAAAATTGTCCTTAAATTAAATTAAGAACTTATTTAAAAAACCCTATCTTATTATTCTTTCCTCAGTAACAATCATATCTAATGGTACATCATGTTCTTCTGTGGGTATGTGGCTGCAAATTTGAACTTCAAAGGCAATCCCCACCTTATGACATCCTTCTTTGGTATCTTTTAAAAAGGCATCATAATACCCTGCTCCATAACCAATTCTATTTCTTTTTTCATCAAAAGCAACTCCCGGAACCACAACCATATCTATTGTTTTTCCATGAACTTTTTTAGCTGCCTCTTCTTTTGGCTCTAAAATACCATATGTACCTTTACTTAACTGGTTTTTTATATCTGTTATTTGATAAACTTCAAGGTATCCTCTTTTTGATTGGCGGACAACTTTTGGCAAAAAAACTTTTTTCCCCATTTCAAAACATTTTTCTATTATAAATTTAGTTGAAACTTCATTGGAAAAATCCATATAAACCATAATGTTTTTACTTTCTAAAAACTCCTTTAGTACTATAATTTTATTTGTTATGATTTTACTTTTTTCCAATACATCCTTTTCTAAAAGTTCTTTTCTAAGTTCTAATACCTTTTTTCTCATTTCTTTTTTGCTTTTCAAAAATACCACATCCTCAAACCTGTTCTACATACTGCTTTATATTTGCATCTTCAAATGTCCCCATATTTTTATACGCGTACAAAGCGCACTCAATAATATTAAAAGCTAAAGCTGCTCCTGTACCTTCACCAAGTCTCATGCCTAAATCAAGCATTGGTTTAAGTTTTAGTGCTTCCATCACCTTCTTGCTCCCTGGCTCTGCTGAAGCATGGGAAGAAATAATAAAGTTTTTAACTTTTGGCTCTAATTTAACAGCTGCCAGTGCCGCTGTAGCAGATATAAAACCATCTATAACTATTGGAATCCTATATGCCGCAGCACCGATAAAACAGCCTGTAAGACCAGCTAAATCAAATCCCCCCACTTTAGAAATAACATCTAAAACATCATCAGCATCAGGCTTATTTAACTGTATAGCTTTTTTTACAACTTCTACTTTATTTCTAAACCCTTCAAAAGACAAGCCTGAACCATATCCCACCATCTCTTCTGGTTTACTCTTTGTAAGAACAACTGAAACAGCACTGCTTGTGGTTGTATTTCCTATTCCCATCTCACCGGTTCCTAGCAATTCAACACCTTTATCCTTTAAATCCCTCACAATAGAAATACCTGTCTCAATTGCCTTTACTCCTTCTTCCCTGGTCATAGCAGGCCCTTTTGCTATATTCCATGTTCCTCTTCTTATTTTTCTGTTTAATATTCCTTCACATTCAATATCATCATCCACTCCTATATCCACCACAACTATATCTGCATTTACAAATTTAGTAAAAACATTTATACCCGTAATTCCTTTTAAAAAATTACGGGTTACCGAAGCTGTAACACTTTTAGGACACGAGCTGACTCTTTCTTCAACAACCCCATTATCTGCACACATAATTATAACAGTTTTTTTATGTACATTGGGAAATAGCTGTCCTCTTATGCCAACAATTTGTTGTACCAACTTCTCAAGTTTACCTAAACTTCCTAAAGGCTTTGTCAAACTATCAAGCCTTTTTTTTGCCTTATCCACTAATTTCTCATCTAAATCCCCTATACATTCTAATGTCTCCCTAAGAACCATCATTATCCTCCCATAATATAAATTTATATACTTTCTTTATGTATTTCTTCTTTATAATATAAATACAATAATGCTTTAATTATATCATTATAATTTTCATATGTTACTGGATGCACATCATTCTTGTCAACCTGTACACAAACAGAAATTTTATGTTTATCATTGTTGTCAATAACAGTACTTATCATTTCAATAGCATCTAAGGGTTTTCTGTAAACATAAATCCACTGCTCTACTCCATCGTCTATATCCAGCTCTTTTTCATAGAATTTTTCTAAAAAACACTTAATTGCCCCAGCCTTCCTTGAGGATAGATTTACAGTAACGTACATTTAATTACCTCCTGTTTTTTGTTAAATGAATTGATGTACCTCCATCAATACTTAAATTAGACAATATAATTTAAAATCCTTTATGTAATTTTTTCTTTAAATCTATATAAAATAAAATACCATTTGAAAATGTTTGTTTTTTTTAAGCTTTTTGAGAATAATATTTATAAATTATAAATAGGAATGGAGGAGTATTTTTAAAATGAAAAATAAAATAATTATATTATTTTCTATAATATTAACAGCTTTTTTTGGATGCAGTGTAAACAGTGAAAATAACCAGCAGCTACAGCAACAACAGCTAAGTTTTGAAAAAAATAAAAATGAAGTACCTAAAGATTTAGAAAAAATAGAAGAAAGTATTGAAAAAATTTTTCTAGAATTAAACGGTCCTGCTTCAAATGTTGAAAAGGATAAAAATAACCAAGACTTAAAAGATAACAAAGATAAAAAAGAGGAAAATGGTGAAAATAATCAAGATAGCAGTAAAGAAGGAAAAAAGGAAGGAGAGAATAAAAAAGAAGAGGATAAAAAGCTTCAAGATGAAAATAAAGATGAAAGAAAAGAAGAACAAACAGATAAAGACAATGAACAAAATGATTGGGAAAAAACTTATGGCATAATAAATAATTTGCATTATCAGTGGAACAATTTTACCTCTTTTGCTATGGAAATAAATGCACCCAGAGAAATTATTGATAGTTTTAGTGTATCTTTGAACAATCTTACAAATATGGTTTTAAACAAAGATACAGTTAATTCACTAATGGCTGCAAACACTCTTTATTCTTATATTCCAGACCTATATATGCTTTTTGATACACCCTACTCTCCTGAAATAAAAAGACTTCGCCACTATGCCAGAAGTACAATGTTAAATGCTTTAACAGAAAACTGGACTGATTCAGAAAAAGACCTGCAAAATCTTAAATCATCCTGGTCTTTTTATAAAACTTCCATACAAAAGGACCGTCCTGAAAGAACAAATAAATTAGACTATTCCATTTACGAACTTGAAATGGTTATAAATGAAAAAAACAAAACTCTTTCTGACATAAAAGGCCGGGTAACTTTAAATAACATTGATGTTTTGGAAAAGGAGGAAAAAAGAAAGTAGAGCACAAATTAAAAATTTAATATATAATAAAATTACCAGTTTAAAATAAACCCTTTTAAAGAAAGGATTTTTTATATGAAAGTATTAGGACTGATTGTAGAGTATAATCCTTTTCACAATGGACATCTTTATCATATTAATGAGGCAAAAAAAATCACTGGTGCCAAATATGTGGTTTGTGTAATGAGCGGTAATTTTATTCAAAGAGGAGAGCCTGCAATTATAAATAAATGGGCAAGGGCAAAAATGGCACTGTTAAACGGTGCAGATTTAGTAATAGAACTTCCTGTGGTTTATGCACTATCTAGTGCTGAATATTTTGCTTATGGGGCTGTGAAAATTTTAAATGACATTGGAATTGTAGATTATTTGTGTTTTGGAAGTGAAATAGGAAAAATAAAGCCTCTTGATGATATTGCCAATATTCTCTGTGATGAACCTCTATTATATAAATCACTATTAAAAAATGAGCTTAAAAAAGGCTTATCTTATCCAGTGGCAAGAAACCAGGCTTTAATAGGTTATTTTCACGCAAAAAAAGACTTTTATAAAGACAGAGATGATTTATTAAACAAATCAAATAATATTCTTGGTATAGAATATTTAAAAGCTTTAAAACGTTTAAACAGCAGTATAGTACCTGTTACAATTAAAAGAATTAATAATAATTATAATACAGAAGAAATAACAGGAAATATTTCAAGTGCCACAGCTATTAGAAAACACCTTTTAAAATCACATAATTCTTTACAAAATGTTTTAGATACAACTTTGCCTGAACCCTGCTACAACATCTTAAATAAAGAATTCTCTTCTGGCAGAGGTCCTGTTTTTGCTTCTGATTTTTACCCTATTATTTCTGCCCTGATAAGAAAATTCCCTGGATGCCACATAAAAGAAATAGCATATGTGGCAGAAGGCTTGGAAAACAGAATAAAAAAAGCAGCAGACAGCAGCGGTACATATGATGAGTTGATAAATAAAATATGCACAAAAAGATATACCACTACAAGAATACAGAGAATTCTTATGAATATAATGATAGGAATCACTTCAAGGGATATAAAAAATTTTATTCACTTTGGACCCCAATATGCCAAAGTGCTTGGATTTAATGAATCGGGGAAATTTTTAATGTCTCTTATTAAAAAAAATTCCATCATTCCCTTAATTCTAAAAACTGCTAACTTTACAGGCTCCTGTAATCCTCTATTGAAAAAGATGCTTGAACTGGAGTGTATTTCCACAGATTTGTATGTACTAGGTTATAAAAATCCTGAATATAAAAAAGCTGGACAAGAATTTACTCAAAATATAATTAAAGTTGAGTAAACTCTTTTAAAACTAATATTTAAACTTTTCTATTTCCATCATCATTTTTTGTGATAATTCAGCTAAAAAGTCTGTGGATTCTGCAATCTCCATAATAGATGCAGTTTGCTCTTCTACCGATGCAGAAGCTTCCTCAGTTCCTGCTGCATTTTCCTGGGAAATTGCCGATAAGTTTGAAATCACATCTATCATATCTTCTTTTTTTCTTTCCATTCGCTCGCTAAACTCATTTAATGTTTTAAGCTCCTTTTTCATTATCTCAATAGCGTTAGAAATGCCTTTAAATTTTTTACTTGTATCATCAACAATTTCATTTTGTGATTTAACAATCTCTGCTGCCTGTTCTATTGAAATAACAGCTTCTTTACTTTTATCAGAAAGTTCTTGAATGATTTTTAAAATTTCATTGGTAAATTTTCCTGACTGCTCTGCTAAACCTCTTATCTCATTGGCAACAACTGCAAATCCTTTTCCTGCATCTCCAGCCCTGGCAGCTTCTATAGAAGCATTTAATGCAAGCATATTAGTTTGGGCTGCAATATCCTTTAACATTTCGCCAGCACTTTCTATTTTTTTTGCACTCTCATTGGTCTCAAAAACAACGCTATTTATTCTTTTACTAGCTTCACTATTTTCAATGGTCTTTTCTACTAAATGTTCTAGTACACGAATTCCATCATTTTTAAATATATCAACATTTTCTATAGAATTATTTAAATTATTCCTTATTGTTTGAGTATCTTCTATGTAACTTCCCAGCTCTGTAATACTCCCAACACCTTGTTCATTTTCTTTCGCTTGATCAGTGGCTCCTTTTGCAATCTCTTCTATTGTTTTTGCTATTTCTCCAGCTGCTAAAGATAGTTGCTGACTGTTAGAAGATAATTCTTCCGAAGAAGAAGTTAGCCTGTCAGACATTTGGGAAATACTTTTAATAAGTGATATAAGATTGCTCTGCATCTTTACTACTGACCTGGTTATCACTCCTATTTCATCGGATCTATTTATAGACTTTAAAGCTTTATGATTTTTATCAAATTTAAGATCATATTCAGACATTCTTTTAATTATATCTACTAAATATTTAATTGGATTTGAAATGGTTCTGGCTAATACTATAGAGGCTAACATACCTAAAATAAACACAAGGATAAAAACCAGTAAAATCATGTTTTTTAAAGATGTAACACTATGCAAAACCTCTTTTTTGTCTGCTGCAATTCCAAGAACCCAGTGAGAATTTGGGATTTTTGCTATTGCTGTAATATATTCCTTCCCTAAAAATTCATGATTTGCTAAACCGCTGTTTCCTATTCCTAAACTCTTAATAGCTTCTCCTAAGCTTTTTAAGCTTCCCTCACCTTCAATATCTTCAAAAATATTTCTTTGCTCCATTACAAATTCTCTGTTAGGATGTGAATAAAAAGTGCCATCAGGTCCAAGTAGAAAAGCAAATCCCTTGTCACCTAATCCCATTTCATCTGTTATGTCATTTAATGCTGTTCCATCCTTTCTTCCAATTAAAACAGCCTCCACTTTTCCATCAACTTCTATTGGTGCAGCAAACATAACCACTACACCATTTGTTACTCTGCTTATTATTGGGTTGGAAATATTTGACTCACCTTGAAAAGCTTTTTTTACATATTCTCTGTCTCCTAAATTTGCCGTTTCTTCACCTAAAACATAATGTGCCATTCCATCTGGCATCACCACTGCCAAATCTAAATAATCTAGTCTCTCTACATCTTCTCTCATTGATTCTTTTTGAATCTGCAAATCCATCGACCTAGTTCTTTCTCTGTTTGCAACTTCATACAAAGATACCAAGCTAATATTGATGCGCGTTTCGATATGTTTAGCTCCTTCTTCTGCATATCTAATCATTGCCTCTTCAACTTCTTTAATTACGGAATTAGAAGAAACTTTAATGGAAATTAGCCCAATGGATAAAGATATGAGTAATACAAGAATACCTACAAAAATAGTAATTCTCTTGGATAAATCTAGTTTCATTAGCTACACCTTCCTAACGTTTTTTAAGTACTGCCATGCATTAAGATATTAATTTAAATTATGAAATTTTCTCATTATTCCTTGAATTTCTATAGAATTGATAATGTTTTTTTGCTAAATACAATAAGTTTGGGTTTAAGATGTAATATTCTACATTTTAGTTAAAAATCCTTTTTGTATATTTATTATATTTGTACTTTTGTAATTTGTTTTTTTAACTACCATTTGGTTAAAACTTGTAAAAAAGCTTTAGGCAGCTATTTTTTCACCACCTAAAGCTTATTTTAGACCTTTTTT
>JGI24707J26582_10000686_pt1 | contig 26658 bp, 25 predicted proteins | sample BioPla1DNA1_FD_26582 | JGI IMG/M metagenome (IMG submission 26582)
GGAAGGGGTCAAGCCCTCACTGCTGCGAAACACTTTGCCAAAGTAAGACGGGCTGTCATAGCCCACAAGGAAGGCAACGTCACTAAGTTTGATTTCTGGATTTTGCTCGATCAAATGTTTTGCATTGCTAATTCGGCAGTTAGTTAGATATTCGTTAAATGTTGTTTGCCCGTAGGTACGAAAAAGGCGGCTCAGATAGGTCTGCGAGATGCCAAAAACAGAGCAGACACTGTCAATTGTAAGGTCATCCGGATAATTATCTTTAATAAAACTCACAAGCTGCCTATACACATCCTCGGAGGAGCGCCGTTTGGTCTTCGCTTCTATATAAGGGTTAAACACAATATCCCAGACACCGAGCATTAAGTGCTCCGCTGATTGCGCGGAAGCGTAGAGTCTGTTGATTTCGTCAAAGATCTGGAGATGATTGACAACCTCATGCTGAAATAGTTCCAGGGCACGCTGTACTATGCTGTTAATCGCCAGCTCTACCCAGCGCTGCGGCATCTCCCTGTCCTCCCAGAGAAGAGCCCAGTTGAGCAGTGTCCCTTTAACCTGGCGGTCGTCGCCGCCTGCGATAGAAAAATCCAGCTTGAGCAGCTCCGATTTGGCAAATCCAGTATAAGTCTGGCGTTCATAGGGGGGCACGAAAAACACCCTTGTTTTTCCTAAGATCAGCTTTTCATCGAGATAACGGGCCATTTGTTCCACACACATCCGCACATGCCTCAGCTGGCAATAGTTCTTCTGGATAACCATTGTGTAACTGCTGCCACGGTCCTTGCCTTCAGTTGCAGCCAGGACATCCTCTGCACCAAGGAGCTCTTTCTCAGCGAGGACAATGAACTCAGACGGATCCCGCCCCTGTAGAACCCAAATTTGTCCCGGTCCGCCTTTTACCTGGCCCCTGGCTTGGAAACGCTCGTGCTGACTTAGGGTAACCGGTGATAAGTTGCCGTAACGAACGATTGCCAAAAAGAGAGTTGTATCGCCCAGCAGCCTGGCCCCTTTCTCATCCATTTTGCCCGATGTAATCAGGCTGTTCAATGCGGCCAGTTTTGCCTCATTCCCCCTTCTTTCCAGTTTTTGCTCCACAGCCTGCAGCACTTTCAGGGCTTGATCGATACTGAGCGGTTTCAGCAGATAGTCTTCTGCCGCCACCTCGAGGGCACTTTTTGCATACTCAAACTCGGCATAGCCGCTCACAATAATGATATGCAGATCGGAATACAAGCTTCTCGCTTCTTTCGCCAGTGCAATGCCGTCCATAATCGGCATTTTCACATCTGTGATCAGTACATCGACGGGTCTCTCGTGCAGGACGGACAATGCATCCCGCCCGTTTTCGCATTCAGCTNCTACTTCAAAGGAAGGGGAAAAGGAGGTTATCAGATTTCTCAAGTACCTGAGGGAGGCGACTTCGTCATCGACCAACAAAACACTGAACATTTTTCGGCTCACTCCTACTGTAACTTTCTTACTCCGCCAAGCTGATCTGAACCACTGCCCCGTCTTCATTGAATAAGGAGAATTTCATTTTCCCATTGCTAAAATAGTAGAGCCTGGCCAGGGTGTTCATCAGGCCAACACCGCCTACCGATTCTCCTTCTTTCTGTTCATGGTTTGCATAGAGGCGTCGAGCCTGTTCAGAGACGTCCTGGAGTATTTGTCCGCTGAAACCATCTCCATTATCCCTAACCTCCAGCACTAACTGACCGGATTCTATGCGCCCGGTGATTGATATCTTCATGACACGATTATTCTGCTGGTAGCCGTGTAAAATGGCATTTTCAACCAAGGGCTGCAGCGTTAGGCGCGGCAGCTTGATCCACAAGGCTCGGTCCGGCACGTCGATTCTATATTCTAGCTTATGCTCATAACGCAGCTTCATCAGCTCCAGGTAGTTGGCAGCATGCTCGAGTTCCTGCTCCAGGGTTACCGTCTTTTCATGCATATTCGTAGTATATCTGAGCATTTCGGAGAACCTGTCTGTTAGGCGGGCAATGTCAAGAGCCCCGTATTCCAGGCTCTTGGAGTTGATAACATTGAGAGTGTTATAGATGAAATGCGGATTGATCTGGGCCTGGAGAGCATTCATCCTGGCCTGAAGATGAAGTTCGCGCAAACGTATCTCATCCCGGATCGAACTGTTCAGCCTTTCTATCAGGGCATGGAAGGCATTCTGGAGCCGATAAATCTCATCACCTGCCCGCAAGCCGATCGGGGGCGAAAGGGACAGATCTTCGAGTTGGACATTGCTAATCTCATCTTCAAGCTGCCTGACAGATTTGGTGAGCCGCCGTGACACCAACATGATCACAATGAGAATGACAACCTGTAAAATGAGTGCAGTAATCCCTACCTTGTACATAAAGCGCATTAACGATGCCTGCCAGGCAGAAGTGTCCTGAGCCATGTAAAGAGTAAGTTGATTCTTGTCGCTAGAAAAAGCAAGTTCATACAGCCCGTAGTTGCCTACTGACCATTCTCCTGTGAGAAAACCCTTGCCTCTCGCCGCGGCACCTGCCTCACTCTCATACAAGAGCCCTCCACCGTTGATAAACGCACTCACACTGACGCCCTCCAAGCCTTGGGGCGAAAAAATGGCTTGCAGATCTTCTTCCCTGCTTTGCACCTCAAGATAGCCGATGTGCTGTCCCATCCAGATGATGGATCTAACTGCGCTGAATACCTGCACTTCCTTCCCTGCAGTCCAGGGATCAAGGTGCGGAGGGACGAAGACGCGCTGAAACGGCCTCTGATCCACTTTCCGCAGCCAGGGGAGGGAGTCTACAATCTTTGCAATATCATGTGTAAGCTGATTGACGGTATCCCGATTGTCAAACCTGCTGGTGTAAAGCATACCACCCCTGTTAAAAGCATTGACTCGATGATAGTTCTTATTCAGGGCATCACGATAAAGCACATTACCCATGGTTTTGCTCGCCTCAAGCCACTGCATGTCGCTTTGCGCATAATGTGGATTGGCGTGGATTGCCATGGCATCCATGAACTCAGTGTTGGAAATGAGATTTTCCAGTGTGTAATCCATGACCTGTACATAGTCATCAAACTGGGAAATCATCCTCTCGCCAAGACTAGTTAACCCTTCTTTGGCGTTGCTGTAAAACGAGGCCTTCTCGTGGACATAGAAGAACACACTGTAGGCAAGTGTTGACGCCATTGTAATTATGGAGAAAATGAGGCCTAGCTTAACATGGAGTTTCACGCATATCCCCCCGGGGTGGCAAAATCAGGTTAGTACCATTATATCATGGAAAACGGGCTGCTTTGTAAGCATTCCATCCGGCTCATCATTGTTTATCACATAAACGTGCATAGGAAAAATGGGAGAGTTTCAACTCCCCCATCGCTTATCAAAATTTAAAATACAGGATTTAACATTATAGTCTGATCACGGCGCGGCCCCACCGATACAATCTGGACCGGGCAGCCCACCTGTTGTTCAAGAAACTTCAGGTACTCTTGTGCTCGCTGGGGCAGGTCCGCAAAACTCTTTGCCCCGGTGGTGTCTTCCTGCCAGCCTGGCAGGGTCTCATAAATGGGCTTGCACTCTTTGAGCATCTCCAAATCAGCAGGGAAATGCTCCAGGCGCTCCCCGCGATACTCATAGGCGACACAGACCCGGACACTCTCCAGAGCATCCAAAACATCCAAGAGAGTGAGGCTTAAGCCAGTGAGGCCGTTAATGCGGACGGAATAGCGGACCAGTACCGCATCAAACCAGCCGCAGCGGCGCGGGCGGCCGGTTGTAGTGCCAAACTCATTCCCCCGCTCCCTAATCAGATCGCCTGTGACATCGTTGAGTTCCGAAACAAAGGGGCCCTCGCCTACCCTGGTGGTATAGGCTTTGACAACACCAATTACCTGATCGATTTGATTGGGGCCGATCCCTGCGCCCGGCGCCGCTCCTCCGGCAGTCGGATTCGATGATGTTACGAAGGGATAGGTGCCGTGGTCTACATCAAGAAGCGTACCCTGGGCTCCTTCCAGGAGTACATCCTCCCCCCTTTGCCTCGCCTGGTAGATTAAAAGGGAGGTGTCGGCCAGCAGGGGCACAATGGTCTGCCCATATGCCAAGTATTCTTCGACCAGTTCATCCCGGTCAAAGCCTGGATGATCGTAGATCTTCTGCAAGAGCTGGTTCTTAAGGGGCAGTACCTGATCCAGGGCCCGCTGCAATGACTCCCGGCTCTTTAAATCAATCATGCGCACCCCCATCCGCATGTACTTATCTACGTAAGCAGGTCCTATACCCCGGCCTGTGGTTCCAATCTTGCGCAGGCGCTGTTTTTCCTCCAATTGATCCAGCACCCTGTGGTAGGGCATGATCAAATGGGCCTTTTCACTGACATAGAGATTTGCAGTGGAAATCCCGTTTCGATGCAAATAGTCAATCTCCTCGCAGAGAACCTTCGGATCGACCACTACACCATTGCCGATCAAGCAGGTGGTCCCTGCGTAGAAAATGCCCGAGGGGACCAGATGCAGCTTGTATGTGTTCTCCCCTACTACAACTGTGTGGCCTGCGTTGTTTCCGCCCTGATAACGGGCGACCACATCGGCTTTAGAAGCTAAGACGTCGGTAATCTTCCCCTTGCCTTCATCACCCCACTGGGTACCAACTAATGCAACAACGGTCATTGTATATCCTCCTTGTCCACCAGACGGAAAAACTCCCTGGTGTTCTCCTCGGTTTGCCGTACAACATCCTCGACTGTGCAGCCATGGATTTCCGCCAGTTTCTCCGCCACCAAGGGCAAATTGGCCGGTTCGTTGCGCTTGCCTCGATAAGGGTGGGGAGTCAGGTAGGGGCAGTCTGTTTCCAGCAGGATTCTCTCCAGGGGGATACCTGCCACAACTTCCCTCAGTTTATGGGCGTTCTTGAATGTGATCGGCCCTCCGAAGGAAAAGAAATGCCCCATTTTCTCGTAAGCTCTTGCGGTTTCCAGACTGCCCGAGTAGCAGTGCAAAAGGCAGGGGACGCTTGGGTACTCACTAACAATGTCCAATGTATCCTTTGCAGCTTCCCTAGAATGAATTACTACCGGCAAGTCGAGCTCCTGGCCCAAAGCTAGCTGGGCGCGGAAAACATGTCGCTGTACGTCCCTGGGAGAGTTGTCATAATGATAATCCAGTCCCGCTTCACCGATGGCCAAAACTTTGGCATGGCCAGCCATATTTTTGATCAAGTCGCCTGTTTCCTCAGTCCACAGCCTAGAGTCATGGGGATGCAAACCCACAACTGCCCACAGACCCGGGAAACTCTCAGCCAGCTCCACAGCGCGCCGGGAGGACTTCAAGTCGTAACCCACATTTATAACTGTATGCACCCCGGCACTCTGGGCTCTGGATACCGTTTCTGCCAGGTCCTGTTCAAAGGCTGGATCATTGAGATGGGCATGGCTGTCAATCATATTATTTTACCCTGCTTCCTGCCGGTATTGCTTCTGAAACAGAGACCAGTTCTAAGGTGCCGTCAGGGGCAGTGGCTGCCAGGAGCATACCTTCTGAGAGCTCTCCGCGCAACTTAGCAGGTTTTAGGTTTTGGACCACGATAATCCGTTTGCCAATCAAGTCTGCCGGAGCGTAGTGCTGGGCAATACCGGCCACAATTTGACGCTGTTCAGAGCCGATATCCACCTGCAGCTTTAAGAGACGATCCGCGCCTTTGACGGGGCCGGCCTCGAGAATCTCTGCCACAACAAGCTCGCACTTGAAAAAGTCTTCAATGCTGATAAGGACGCCCTCAGGCTTCTCCTGAGCAGCTTCGGACTTTTTCTCCACCTTTGGCTGTGCCTGCGGTTTCTCTGCAGCTGTCTCTTCCTTCTCCACCTCAATACGGGGGAAAATAGGATCTCCCTTAGCTGTCTGCGTACCTGCTGCCAGCAAGCCAAAGGAGGCGTCCGCCAAACTCTTGCTGTTTAAATCCGCCAGACCGAGCTGCTGCCACATTTTCTCACCGGTTTCCGGTAGAAATGCCTTAATCAAGAGGGCCACTATGCGCAAAGTCTCAACCAGGTTGTACATGACGGAGCTCAATTCGCTCTTGTCATCAAGCTTAGCTAGATTCCAGGGAGCCCGTTCATCAACATACTTGTTTGCCCTGCCCACTAACTGCCAAATCTTAACCAGTGCTTCATTCAGCTTGAAATTCTTCAGGCAGGCGTCCACTTCTGCTCCCAGCCTGCCGGCATGATCGATGAGGGCCTGATCCACATCTCCTGGGCTTGCCGCAGGTTCAGGCACCACACCGTCAAAGTAGCGGTTTAACATCGATAATGTGCGGTTGAGCAGGTTCCCCAGATCATTGGCCAAATCTGCATTGGTTCTCTCAATCAGCGCTTTGCGGGAAAAGTTGCCGTCCTGGCCGAAAGAGATCTCCCTCATGAGAAAATAGCGAATTGCATCTACGCCAAAGTCATCGATGAGGATCAGAGGATCAACTACATTACCCTTCGATTTGGACATTTTATCGCTGTCAAAGAGCAGCCACCCGTGGCCGAAGACTGTCTTGGGCAGGGGCAGCTCCAGTGCCATAAGCATAATTGGCCAGATAATCGTATGGAAGCGCATAATCTCTTTGCCCACCAGATGCAGCTCCGCCGGCCACCAATCAGCCATCAGGCCCTCCGTATCAGGATATCCCAGGGCTGTTAAATAGTTAGTCAGTGCATCGAACCACACGTAGACTACATGCTTGTTGTCGAAGGGAACAGGAATGCCCCAATCGAAGGTGGTTCTGGAGACACAAAGATCCTCCAGTCCGCCCTTGATAAAATTAACCATCTCATTGCGCCTGGTCTCGGGCTGGATAAACTCAGGATGCTCCTCGATGTGTTTGAGGAGGCGGGGAGCATACTTGCTCAGCCTAAAGAAATAGCTTTCCTCCTTGACCAGTTCCACCGGACGCTTGCAGTCAGGGCAATTACCGTCTTCTAGGCGGCTCTCAACCCAAAATGTTTCGCAAGGAGTGCAGTACCAGCCCTCATAGGCACTCTTGTAAATATCTCCTTGATCATAGATCTTCTGAAAAACAGCCTGTACCGCCTTATGATGTCTAGCATCTGTGGTGCGCACAAAATCATCATACTTGATGTTCATCTTTTCCCAAAGGTCTTTAAAGGACGCCACAATCTCGTCCACATAGGCCTGGGGAGTCACACCCTTGGCCAAGGCGGCCCTTTGGATTTTTTGGCCATGTTCATCTGACCCGGTGACAAAGTAGACGTCCCTGCCGGCAAATCGATGCCAGCGGGCCAATGAATCGGCCACTGTGGTTGTATAGGCGTGGCCAATGTGCAAATGGTCACTGGGATAATAAATTGGTGTTGTTACATAGAATCGCTCACTCACAAGCATCCTCCTCTATCTTTGGCAAATAAAAAAGCCCTTCATCCACTCGGGACGAGAGCTCAACTCACGCGGTACCACCCAAATTCGCTGTTGGCTAGACACATACTACAAACCAAACAGCCTCATTCTGGTACGATAACGGGACCTACCGGTGAGCCTACTGCTACTTCAACCCACTGCTCCTGGACCATCTTCGACTGAGAATTCCCGTCAGTTCGCAGCTGCCCTGACTCTCTGGGGGAGAATTATTTCAGTCTACTCTTCCAATCATCGCACGCTTATTCTGCTATTGAAATCTTAGCCTTTATCCCAAGCTTTGTCAAGAGTAGCCTTGTCGCCAAAAAGCATACTAGTATTGTGTTCTCTTTAATTCAAGCCTAACCCATACATTAACTGTCACTTGAAGAAAGGCGGAGTGAGATGAAAAAGAAAACCGCTCTGCAGTTTGCCATTCTCTGTTTAGTTCCCTTCGTCATGGTTTTGGGCAACTCTATGTTAATTCCAGTCTTCCCCCAGATGAAGCAAGCGATGAGGCTCACCCAGTTTCAGGTGGGTCTTATTGTCACGTTTTTTTCTGTGCCGGCAGGGATTCTGATTCCCTTCGCCGGGTTTCTTTCGGATCGCTATGGCCGGAAAGTGATCATGGTACCCGCTCTGTTCGTCTACGGCTTAGGGGGCTTAATCTGCGGGTTTTCAGCTGTCTTGCTCAAAGATCCCTACAGCCTGTTGCTAGTAGGACGAGTTGTCCAGGGTGCCGGCGCCGGGGGCACCTATCAGCTGGCCATGGCGTTAACTGGGGATACCTTCCAAAGCAATGAACGTACTAAGGCCCTAGGCCTCCTTGAGGCATCAAACGGCCTAGGCAAGGTTTTAAGCCCTGTTTTAGGCTCTCTCATCGCACTTGTCTCCTGGTATGCTCCCTTCTTTGCCTATGGGCTTTTGGCCTTCCCCATCGCCTTAGGGTCCTGGCTCTTAGTTCCAGAAAAGCAAGGCAAGCGAAGCAGCGAAAGCCTTAAGGAATACTGGAGGAAACTGAAGGGGGTCTTTAAAGAGAAGGGACAGCTTCTCTTAGCAAGCTACCTGGTGGGGATGGTTGCCCTCTTTCTACTCTTTGGAGTGCTTAGCTATGTCTCAGACATCTTGGAATCCACCTACGGAATCTATGGTTTAAAAAAAGGTTTTGTCCTAGCCATCCCTGTTTTCTCCATGGCTCTGACCTCCTATTTAAGCGGGCTGTTGCTCAGCAGCAGGCAGCACCTCTGGAAGCCGGTGATTATAGGAGGGATGCTGACCACCGCAGTCACCATGGCGCTCCTTCCCCTGTTCGACAACTTAATTCCCTACATGGCAGTGCTCTTCTTTACCGGAATCAGTATCGGCGTTCTACTCCCCCCCATTAACTCCCTCATTACCGGGGCCACGAGCACCGATCAGCGCGGGATCGTCACCTGCCTTTACGGAACAGTACGCTTCTTTGGCGTGGCCATTGGTCCGCCGACTTTCGGGCTCGCCATCGATCTTGGCGAGTGGGCAATGTTTTTAGGCTGCGCAGCCCTTGCCGCCCTTACTGCGATAATTGCCTTGGTGTCCATCACCCCTCCCCGCTTAAGTGAATAAACTAGGCTAGACCACAACTCCTAGGAGGGACGTATCATGAATGTTGCCACCAGCAAGGGGGCCTGGCAATCAGTTGTCACACTGCCAGAGACAAGGCGCTTAGCCAAACCGCGCTCAAACGGCATTACAATGGTAATTGACAAGGGACTAGGTTTGAGGGAGACTCAGGATCTTTTGGAAATGGCAGCCGACCATATTGACTTTCTTAAGGTTGCCTTTGGCAGCTCTGCACTGTATCCTTCACAGCTGATGAAAAGTAAGATTGCTTTAGCTAAAGAGCATAATATTGCCGTTTATCCTGGCGGCACTCTTTTTGAGATTGCTGTTTATCAGGGGTGCGTCAAAGAATTCTTTCACAGGGCCCGTGAACTGGGTTTTACCTATGTGGAAGTATCGGAAGGAACCATTGACCTGTCACCCAAGAAACGGGGCCAGTACATCAGGATGGCTAAAGGCGAAGGGTTTGGCGTGCTTTCGGAAATCGGCAAGAAGGATCCCTCGGTAAAAATCCAGCCTAAACGGGCTATTGAGCAAATTTTCGAGGATCTGGCCAATGGTGCAGAAAAGGTGATTATTGAGGGTCGTGATTCGGGCAGAGGTGTAGGAATCTATGATGCCGAAGGGAAGGTAAACGACGAACTCTTTCAGGCCTTAATCGACGGTGTGAGAGATCACAGCCACCTGATCATTGAGGCTCCCCAAACAAGCCAGCACAACTTTCTCCTGGTGCGCCTGGGCCCTAATGTCAACTTGGGAAATGTTCAGCCTCACGATATTCTGACCCTGGAGTCCACCCGGGTCGGCCTGCGCGGCGATACGCTCAGGGAATGTCTCCGGAACGCACCGCGTTCCTACTAGATCAAATCTCCAGAAATTTGCACTGTCAAAAATTGACGTCATCTTCCAAAACAAGTATAATTAAGTGCGTTGACAAGTACTAATATATGAGGAGGGTGATCATGAAATCCACTGGCATAATTCGCAAAGTAGATGATCTAGGTCGCATTGTATTGCCCATTGAACTCCGTCGCACACTGGGCATTGGAGAGCGAGATCCCCTGGAGATTTACGTACAGGACGATCTAATCGTGCTGCGCAAGTCGTCTTTGGTTTGCATTTTTTGCGGTTCCGACGAAAACGTCGACGACTTCAAGAATAAAGGCATTTGCCAAAACTGTCGCGCTAGCCTTCAGGGGTAATCTTCAACGCTAGCTCATAGACTAGATTCTTCGGAAGACGATATTTTTCACTGACCTGCTGCACAGCGCTTCGACGACTCAAACCGCTGTCCAACAGGTGCTTTAACAGGTGAAGAATGTCGTCTTCGTCTTTGTTTTCCGTATCATCGGGCACCCTGCCCGCGACAGTAAGCACGAACTCCCCCCGGGGACGTTCCGCTGTAAAGTGGGCAAGCAGCTCGCTAACCGAACCCCGGAGCGTCTCTTCAAACTTCTTAGTGAGCTCACGGGATACACTGATCTGACGATCCCCCAAAACGGCCAAGAGATCTGCTAGCATGGCCAAGAGTCTGTGGGGGGCTTCATAGAAAATGATGGGGCAGCTTTGATCCTTCAGCCCCTCCAAGGCCAAAGTGCGATCCTTTTTGCGACGGGGCAAAAAGCCGTAGAAAAGGAAGTGCGGACTGGAAAAGCCGCTCTGCAAATAGCCAACGAGAGCCGCATTCGCCCCAGGCAGCACCTCCAGGGGCAGGCCCGCTTCAATTACTTCTCGAATCAAGAAGCTGCCTGGATCTGAAATGCCGGGCATTCCCGCATCTGAGACTAGCGCTATTTTCTTGCCTTGCATGAGCAATTCAAGGATCCGGTGAGTCTTCTCCTTTTCATTGTGCTCATGGAGGCTCTCCAGAGGCTGACTAATCTCAAAATGATGAAGAAGTTGACCGGTATGGCGGGTATCCTCCGCCAAAACCAGATCAACTTCCTTTAGAACTCGTAAAGTCCGTAACGTAATGTCTTCCAAATTACCTATAGGTGTAGGACAGACGTAGAGCATTGCTATTCATCCTTGCCTTCAGGTTTGGGCCGGGGCTTTCTCCGCCGTGGACGCCTTCTCTTCTTGCGAGTTTTTTCGCCCGCAGGCTTTTCCTGTTGTCCACGGTCTTTCTTTACAGCCTCTTTTTTTGGCGACTTCTTAGGTTTGCGTTTCTTCCTTGTCGGTTTCGCCTTAGGCTGCTGCCCGGTTTCTCCCCTTGTATTCTTCTCAATTTCCGCGGTTTCTACCATCATCTGATAGTCCACTTCCTGAATGCTGTCTTCTTTCAGCAAATCATGATAGTAATCCTCTTCATCCTCCATCTCATGGTAAAACTCATCCACGTCCATCAAAGGAGGTGCATCCTTGCAGCAGGTGCCAAAGACCTTGCGGTTGTCTTCATAGACCTTACACTCGTACTTCAGACAGCACATCAGACGTCCGCAAACCCCAGAAATCTTGGCAGGATTAAGGGAGAGATTCTGCTCCTTGGCCATCTTGATCGAAACGGGTTCAAAATCGCCCAGGAAGGTCGCGCAGCATAGACTGCGCCCACAAGAACCGAGACCTCCGAGGATTTTAGCTTCATCCCTTACCCCAACCTGCCTCAGTTCAATTCTGGTGCGGAAAATTGCTGCTAGATCCTTCACCAGCTCGCGAAAATCCACCCGCCCCTCTGCTGAAAAGGCAAAAATCAGTTTACTGTCATCCAAAGTGTACTCCGCCTCCAGCATTCGCATGGGCAGCTGGTGTTCTGCCACTTTTTTTACCGCGATTTCAAACGCCTCTTCAGCCTTGCGTTTATTGCTCTCCAAACGTGCATAATCCTCGGCGTTTGCACTCCGCAACACCTGCTTTAGGGGCTGAACCACTTCACTTTCAGGTACTCTCCGCGGTGGAATAACCACCCTGCCAAACTCGACTCCCCGGGCTGTTTCTACAATGCAGCCATCTCCTGCCGCAACCTGTAAGTCACCGGGGCTGAAATAATATATCTTACCGGCTTTTTTGAACCGGACTCCAACAATCGTTACCATCAGGTCAACGCTCCCTTTTTCATCAATAACAGGAGATAACCTATATAAAACCGAATTCTACCGTTTCCGGCTATAGCTTTCCCCGTCTCAATAATCTGCTCCAAAATCTTCACCAAATCTTGATTGGTGTAAAGCGAGCTAATCTCTTCAAGCTCCTGCCGATAACCAAGATTATACAAGGGGAGCTCTGCACCGTTTTTTACAATTAACAGGTCACGATGCCACTCCAAGAACAACTGCAGTTCGCTGATAATTTTCTTGCGATCCTCCGGCCAGTTTTGGCTAAGGCCTAGCACTTCCGGATAACTCAAGCTAGGCACCTTGATCAGCTTAGCCAGAAGGGCCTGCCTTTCCTCCAGCAGGGATCCTTCCCAATAGGCCAAGGCCCTGCCTAAAGAGCCCTGGGCCAATCTGGCAACGGAAAGAATTTTTTCATCATCTGCACTCAAACCGATTTGCCCAGCCAGCCACCGGGCAATGTCCCCCTCCGGGATCCTGCGAAAAGGCAGGTGCTGGCACCTAGAGACAATGGTAGGCAGCAGGGAATGAATCTGAGTAGCAGTTAAGAAGAAATAAGTGCCTTGGGGGGGCTCTTCTAAGGTTTTCAACAGAACATTGGCAGCCTCAACAGTCATGCGCTCGGCATCTAAAATAATCCAAACGCAGTTCCCAGCTGGTGTTAAGGCGGCTTGACGGCATACTTCCTTCATCTCGTCAATCCCGATAGTTTCAAGGCCACCTAGCACATGGATCTCCGAAAGAGATCCGCCGAGCTCTGCTAGGGCACGGGCGGCTGCTCGGGCCGCTGTTTCCTTGCCGACTCCTTCTGGGCCGGAAAAGAGGTAGGCATGTCCCATAGAATTTGTATTTAATGCCTGCTGCAAAATGGATATCGGAACGGTTTGACCGATAATTTGATCAAGAGTCACCATGGTTTCACCTCAAATGTGAAGATCCAAAAGCAGACCGCGAATCTCATCTAAACGGCTGACCAAATCTAAACTGCTGCTCTGCTTGTTCAAAAAATCCCACGTCAGTTCTTCTAACTTTTGGTCAATACTCTCAACTAATACGAGCAGCCGGCGACGGCCATACAGATCATACACTGTATTTTCCTGTACATCATACGACTGCTGCACCAGGAAGCGCAAAATCGCCCGGACTCTCCTCTTGTAGCGCAGCAAGTTTTCCATGACTGGACTTTCCTTCAGACGCCGGGCGTATTCATCAACTTCTTCCAGAGCAGTGGCCAGATCAATATCCCTGGTCTCAACCTTTTCTGTCTCAAGAACCTCTGAAAAAGTCCGTTCCACGTTGGACCGCTTCTGCCTTTTGCTTGGGGATACTGGCCGTTCACGTTTTGTGTCAGTCTTGGCAACTCTCAAATCTTCTCAAACCTCTCCACATCGACACTGAAAACTGTGGCACCCCCAACTGAGATTTTCTCAAGCTTGACACCCAGCCCGCCCCGGGAAAAGGGAATGGTGGGCGAAGGGTCGCCTTGTTCCCGTGTCTTACAGGTACGCTTGATAACATTTAGTACACTGTCTAGGCGTTCATCCTCCACTCCGATTAGAAGTGTCGTGTTCCCAGTACGCAAAAAACCGCCCGTACTCGCCAGCTTGGTCGCGCGAAAATCGCCTTCCGTCAATGCTTCCAATAAACTAGACACGTCTTGATCCTGCACAATAGTGACCAGTAATTTCATAAGCATCTCCCTTCCAGAACCTCCAGCACCCTAGAGGTTACCTCTGCGCGAGTTCCTTCTGCCGAGATTACCTTAATCCGCCCTGGCTCAGCCTGGGCCATGGTCAGAAAACCTTCTCTTACCCTAGCATAATATTCTAAAGTTCGTTGCTCAATGCGGTCGCCCTTAGTTTTTACCAAAGATTCGGCCGGGTCTGCATCAAAGTAAATCGTAAGATCGGGCAGCAAACCCCCGGTCGCCCAGTGATTGATCTGCCTGATGCCGTCCATATCCAATCCCAAGCCGTATCCTTGATAGGCGAGGGAAGAATCAACAAAACGCTCACAAATAACGGTTCGCCCAGCCTCTAAGTTAGGCAGTACTACTTCGTAAACATGCTGTGCCCGATCTGCTGCATACAGCAGTATTTCAGTCATGGCATGAAGTTCGCTGTGCTCGGGGTTGAGGAGCAATGTTCGAATTTGACTGCCTAAATGTGTTCCCCCCGGTTCAAAGGTGTGGCAGACATGGTGCCCCTTCCCTTCCAAATACTCCTTGAGCAAGAGCGCCTGCGTGGTTTTGCCCACTCCATCTATACCCTCAAGCGTGATAAACGATCCCTTATGCATCATAAAGTTCTCCTTGTTTTCATGTTCTGCAAAAACGGTCATTATCCTCTAATACTGCAACTTTCTGCCCTGACACTATTCCCCTTACGGGCCAATTTATGCTAATGCACCAGCGGAGATGTTCAACGATCTCTGGAGTGAACTGCTCCCCCGGGGCAATAACAGGCACACCAGGCGGGTAGGGAGTCAGAAAGCTCGCGCTGACCCTGCCTGCAGCCTCTTGCAGAGGAACAGCCTCTTGCTCGGCAAAAAAGGCTTCCCGCAAGTTAAGCACAATGGGCGGCAGCTCGGGCATGTCCATGTTGCATCGCTCGAGCCCTTTCGCGCCCAGATGCCTTCTGCGCCCGGCCAAATCTCTCACCGCATGCACCAGCCTGCCAATACTCTTTGGCGTGTCTCCCAGAGTTACCAGAGCCAGAACACTGTAATAGTCACTGAGTTCTACCTGTATATTATAATCCACGCGAAGAATTCGCTCAACTTCGATCCCAGTTAAGCCTAAGTCTCTAAGGGAAAACACAATCTTCCCCGGATCCCCTTGCAGTGAGCCTGGAAGCAGCTCCACGCCCCTGATCTCCCCAAGTCTGCTGCGGCACTCCCAGGCAAGCCCAAGGGCTTGTCCCACCAGTTCCTGGCCCTGTTCAGCCAGGATCCTGCGCACTTCATCTAACACGGCAAAAAACACCAGGGACGGACTGGTCGTCTGCAAAACTCTCTGGGCCTTTTGTGCTTTGTTAAACCACACTGCATTATTGGCATGGAGCATAGACGTTTGGGTAAAAGAACCTAGAGTCTTGTGGGTGCTCTGTACAACGGCATCCGCACCGGATTCGAGGGCCGATGGCGGAAGCTCAGCTGCAAATTTAAAATGGCCGCCGTGGGCTTCATCTGCAAAAACGAGAGCTCCGTACTCTCTGCTGCAGCTGACGATACTCTCTAGGTCAGCCACTGTTCCATAATATGTAGGATGGGTTAAAACTACAGCTTCAACCCCGCCCCTGCCCAGCTCCTTTTCAATCTGCTCTGCTGTGGGCTGCAGCGGAATCAGCCACTCTGGATCAAAAGCAGTTGGCAGGTAAACTGCCTTACCTTGAGACAGCATCATGGCGGAGTAAACTGCCTGATGGGAAAAGCGCGGGATAATAACCGAGCCCTTAGCGGGCATCAATAGGTAATGCAAGCCGCCAGTTGTTCCGTTTACCAAAAACAAGCTGCTTTCTGCACCAAAGAGGTCAGCGGCCAACTGTTCCGCCATTTTCAAGGCCGCTTCAAAGTCATGGTCTAGATCAGGATTCTCTACTTCATCAGACGGATCCAGAGCAAAAAAACCCGAGCCCAACCTCTCCTCAATCTTGGTGAAGGGACCGCTTCTTAGTTTATGTCCTGGTGTATGAAAGGGGATTATCCCCTTGGCGTGGTATGCGACGAGCGCTTCCCAAAATGGAGCCCTCTCTTGTTTCACATGCAATCACCGTCCCCTAGGTGACGGTCGCGGGCGGCCAGAAGCTGTTTTTGCCACAACTGGCGAAATGCTTGTACTTGATTCTCATAGCCAGGTTCATCCGCGGTCTGTTCCATAAGTCGAACCTCGCAATCACTGCAAATCACTGCACCACAAAATGCCAGGCAGTCATGGCCTGTTTCGCTGCGACAAATTAGGCACTCCATACCATCACCTCCATCCATCCTATTCACCTAGGAGGTTCCACGTGTTGGTCCACATCTCCTGCCGTGTAGGTCTGGGGCTTGTGGCCGAGATGCGTCTGCGTCCAGAGGCTTAAACAAAATCAGCTCGTTGGCCGTTTCAGGGGCACATGGGAAATCGGTATTATAAAGCTAGAAAACAGAGGGGATGATACATCATGACAACCTTTACCCTGCTCGCGGCCTTTGCCACTTATGACAGGTACGAACAGACCGTTCGTGTCAAGAAAAAACGGCGTTTGCGAACCAAAAACTTTACTTTTCCCATGTTTCTATAATAGGCAAAAAATCCAGGGAAGGAGCGCAGTCTAAACAATTCTGCGCTTCTTGCCACTTAAGCACTAAGTTTCGAAAACCGGCATTCACCCGACCAAAAACCCACTGAATTCGCCGCCTAACATTGACAGAATACGATTATGACTATAAAATAGCAGGAACAGACGCTATTCAATAATGATATTTGATTCGAGGTGGACGGTATGGACAGCAAGTATAATCCGTACGAAGAAATACTGAAAACCCTGGAACGGGCAGCCAAAAAACTGGGGTTAGAGGAAGATGACTATATCCAGCTGCAGTATCCCGAACGGGAGCTTCAGGTTTCCGTTCCTGTGAGAATGGACGATGGATCGATTAAGGTATTTGAAGGCTACAGAGTACAGCACTCAGGGGCAAGGGGCCCTTATAAAGGCGGAATTCGCTATCACCAAAATGTTGATATGGATGAGATCAAGGCCCTGGCAGTGATGATGAGTCTAAAGTGTGCTGTAGTTGACATTCCCTACGGCGGAGGCAAGGGCGGGGTCACAGTTGATGCAACTAAGCTTTCAGCCGCCGAACTGGAGAGGCTGACCAGAAGCTTTGCAACTCGCCTTTACCCGATTATTGGACCCCATATCGACATTCCTGCACCGGATGTCAATACCAACGGAGAGGTGATGGCCTGGTTTATGGATGCTTACAGTACACTCAGCGGCCACCTTACTCCAGGTGTTGTCACAGGTAAACCGATTCAGGTTGGCGGATCCCTAGGCCGGAGAGAAGCGACAGGCCGCAGCATTACGCTTATGACCAAGGAGATAGCTAAAAAAGTAGGCCTGGAACTGAAAGGAGCCAGGGTTGCCGTACAAGGAGCAGGAAATGTGGGGGGAACAGCGGCAAAATTCCTGCAAAAAGAGGGCTGTAAAGTTGTGGCAATCAGCGATGTATCAGGCGGAATATACTCCGAATCCGGATTGGATATTGAAAAGATCATTGATTTCTTAAGGACAAAGCGCGGCCGCACCTTGGCTGAATACGACGGATCAGACTTTTCCAGAATCAGCAACGAAGAACTAATGTCAACAGAAGTAGACATTCTCATTCCCGCAGCCTTAGAAAACGCCATTACAGGAGAAATTGCCCCTAATATCCGCACTAAGATCGTTGTGGAGGGAGCAAATGGCCCTACCAACTCCGAGGGAGATAGAATCCTAGAGGAGAAAGGCGTTATAGTTGTCCCGGACATTCTTGCCAATGCAGGAGGCGTTGTCGTATCGTATTTTGAATGGATTCAAAACCTGCAATACCTTAAGTGGGACGAAGACGAGATCAATGAAAAGCTGGAAAATCTTATGGTCAAAGCATTTAACGATGTCTGGAACGCGGCGGAAAAAGCAGGCACTTCCCTGCGGATGGGCGCCTACATGGTAGCAGTTGATAGAATTGCCACCGCCAGCAAGTTCAGGGGAATGGCCTAAAGGCCCTTAACAAGAATAACCGTGGACCCCAATCAGCTCTACAGCTGCTGGGGTCTTTTTCTATGTTCCTTTTCAGCCTTGCCGCCTATGCAACAAAATTCGACAAAAGGGTTTTAGTTGCATTAGGGTGGGGATGTTTATAATCGACAGTGACGGAAAGTCAGAAGATGAGCTTGCAGCCCTTGAAACTCTCAAGAAGAATAACATCTGCGGAATAGTAATGAGTTCGCCCCATTTTACCAGCGCTTATGCCACTGCCCTCCGTTCCCTGGAACTGCCTGCGGTTTTGGCGTTCAGTTTTAGCAAGGAACCGGATGTCAGCTGTGTGTATATTAACAACGTGGAGGCAGCCTTTGAAGCGNTGCAGTATCTCTTNCAGACTGGACACGAACAGATCGGCATCATTAGCGGTCCGGTGGGCGATTTGACGATCAGCCGCGAACGCTTGCAGGGCTGCAGACTGGCCTATATGGCGGAGCAGAAAACATTCGAAGATGGCCAAATTGTCGAGGGTGATTACTCCATTGCTTCAGGTTACGCTGCAGCTGCCCAGATGATAGATCAATGGTCCGAGCGCCCTACCGCCATATTCTGTTTCAGCGACACGATGGCCCTCGGTGCGCTCCAGGCACTGCGGGAAAGAGATATCGACGTTCCTAAAGATGTCTCAGTGATTGGATTCGACGGTATTGAGTTTTCCGCCCTAACCTACCCAACGCTGAGCACCGTAGTTCAGCCCAGTTTTGAGATCGGGCGCACCTGTGCCGACATTTTGCTAAAAAAGATATCTCAAGTCAAAACGGAGCCAGTGAAACTGGAAATGCCTTATTCCCTTGAAATTCGGGAATCGGTTGGCCAACCGCAGTTCAAATCCGCTGGCCGGACAAAGGGAGGGGATGATACAGACAAGCACACTGAAATCCAACGTTTTGAGATGCCAAGACAAGAAGGGGGTTAATAACTGTGTTAAGAAAAGCGAGTTTGTTATTCCTGTTGGTTTTTCTGATCACGTCCTTAGCCGGTAGCGCTCTAGCTCAAGAGTTAACATTCTCTTCAACTCAGTTCGTACCCATTGAAGAACAAGAATTTGCCCGTAACCATATACTCGCCCCATTTACTGAAAAAACCGGGATTACTGTTCATCTGATCTGCGAAGATGACGGTCCGTTTTTTGATCGGCTGATTGCTGAGGCAAGGGCGGGACGNGCTGTATCCGATGTCTTTGGAACGCTGCACGGCAATGTCCCGATCCTGCTTGCGGAAAATGTAGCCGCCGATCTAGGCGACATTACCAATATTCCTGGCAGGACTTACATCTCCGAGTTTGTCAACCTCGGCAAAATGGACGGCAAACAGGTTTATGTCCCATGGATGCAGGCTACCTATGTCATGATGGCCAACAAACAGGCCCTCGACTACCTGCCCGAAGGTGCCGATCTGAACGCACTCACCTATGCCGAGCTGCTTGAATGGGCCAAGATTCTCCAGGAGGAAACAGGCGGGCCTAAACTCGGATTGCCTGCAGGGCCTAGCGGCCTGTTCGGCAGAATGCTGCACGGCTACTTGTACCCCTCGTTCACCGGCTATCAAGTGCAGGCGTTTAACACACCTGAAGCTGTAGAAATGTGGGAGTACCTAAAAGAGCTGAACAAGTATGTCCATCCGAGCTCAGGCATTTGGGCAGCCATGAGTGATCCTTTGCTCTTTGAAGAAGTCTGGCTGGCCTGGGATCATACCGCGCGCCTCACTGCAGCTGTGCGCGAGAACCCCGACAAGTTCATCGCCTTCCCTGCACCAGCCGGCCCAAAAGGCAGAGCCTTTATCACGGTTCTCACTGGAATCGGCATCACCGCAGGTTCGCAAAACTTCGATGAGGCTATGGAATTGATTAAGTACATCACTTCCCCGGACGTGCAGGTACAGGTTCTAGAGGGAACCGGCTTCTTCCCCACCACCCTAGAGGCAGTAGATCACATTCCTGAGGGTCCAGAAAAAATCTTGGCCTCAGCTGTCAGCAGCCAGGCTGATTCACCTGACGGGATTGTCTCACTGCTCCCGGTAGGGCTCGGTGGGCGCACCGGGGAGTTTGTCCCGCTCTACCTTGACACCTACCAGGCAATCGTTGTGATGAACAGACCAATTCAAGAAACACTAGATGCCCAATGGGCACTGCTGAAAGATCTGTTTGAATCTATGGGTGCGGAGTATCCAAATCCGTAAACCTTCTCACTGATGGGTCGGGAGGCATCTCCCGACCACATCTGAACTAGGGGGTATCACAGATGTCATTATTTAGGAAAATTCCTCTCCCCATCTTGCTGTTGTCACCAACGCTGATCTTCTTGACCCTGTTCTTTGTGATTCCGCTGATCCAAGTGTCTGGTCTGGCCTTTCAGTCCCAGGACAGCGTGTTTACACTGAGTAACTTTGACCGCATGGTCAGCGACATCTATTTTGACGGCGCCCTGAGGAACACGATTATCCTGCTGGTGCTGATTATTCCTGTCCAGCTTGTTCTGGCGTTTTCAGCAGCCCTCATTGTCAACCAGCGATTGCGCGGATCCACATTTTTTCTTTACATCTACGCAATTCCCTTGGGTATATCTGACTTGGCGGCAGGTTTGATCTGGCTGTCCATTTTCACGGAACGGGGCTACCTAAACAGCATCCTGCACAACTTCGGCATTTTAGAACGGCCCATGATTTTCCTCTCCAGCATGACGCCGAAATGGATGATAACCGCAATCGTCCTGACAGAAGTCTGGCGGGCTACACCTCTGGTGATGGTCATCCTCCTCTCAGGCCTGCAGATGATCGCCAAGGACTATACTGAAGCGGCAGAAACCTTTGGCTGCACCTGGTGGCAAAAAGTGCGCTATGTCATTTTGCCCTTGCTTAAGCCAAGCATCCAATCTGCTCTGATCATGCGGACTATGCTGGCATTTCAGATGTTCGGCCCCATCCTGGTCTTGGCCGGCCGCCAGCTGCCCGTTTTTGCATCTGAATCCTACTACTGGTACACCACAGTCAGAAATCCGCGGGTTGCTGCAGCCTACGCCTTGATGCTGATGGCGCTGTCGCTGATTGCCACCTTCCTTTACCTTTTGTTCCTGCGTACTAAGGATGAGCAAGTGGGGGTGATGTAAGTTGCGCTGGAAGAAGGTTGCTTTTTATGCCGTTGCCGTGCTGTTTGCGATCTGGACCATCATGCCCATCATCCTGATCGCGCTGGCTGCACTGACGCCAAGGCAGGAGCTGTACTCCTGGCCTCGCCAGTTTATTCCCGAGAACATCTCACTAGAGAGCTTCAGGTTTTTCGTCAACTCCCATGGGGTACTGGCCTCAACGGTTAGAAGCGTGGTTGTTGCTGTTGCCACCGTCTTTGTCGCCCTGCTCGTGGGCGCACCGGCTGGGTATGCTCTGGCCCGCTTCCGGTTTAGAGGCAAAGAAGCATTTAGAATCGGTATACTGATGACCAGAATGTTTCCCACGTCGCTGCTGGCGATCCCGTTGGCGGTAATCTATCTTAAGACAAATATTTACGACACTATGGGCGGACTCGCCTTAATGCACGCCGCACTGGCGATGCCCTTTGTGGTGCTGGTAACATCGAGCCTGTTCTTGAAGGTCCCCTATGATCTGGAAGAAGCAGCTATGACACTTGGCTGCAGCCGGATAGGAGCCTTTATTCGGGTAAGCCTTCCCCTGGCTTTACCCAGTCTTGTGGCTGCCGGCATCTACACTTTCGTCCTATCCTGGAATGAGGTATTCGCATCGGCGGTACTGACCGTACACAACCGGACACTGCCTGCCCATATTATCAGCACGCTGAACGTCTCGCCTTTGAACTTCAAGTTTGCAGGCGGATTCTTCATGATTATCCCTGCACTGATCTTTATCTTCGTAGTGCGTCGCTACCTGCTTTCTATGTGGGGGGTAGCGATCAATAAATAAGCGGATTGGAGGGTAGACCATGGCAGAAGTACGACTGGAAAGTGTAACGCGACGTTTTGGCAGCGTGGTTGCTGTTGACAATGTCGACCTTAGGATCAAAGACAAGGAGTTCATGGTTTTCCTTGGACCCAGCGGCTGCGGCAAGACCACCACACTACGCAGCATCGCAGGCCTGGAAAAAATTGATGCTGGCCGAATCTTCCTCGGCGATCGAGATGTCACCGACCTTCCCCCGGGACAGCGCGGAATTGGGATGGTCTTTCAGAGTTATGCCCTGTTTCCCCATATGACTATTGCGGACAATATTGGCTTTGGCCTAAAGATCAAAAAAGTTCCTGCGGCTCTCAAGGCTGAACGCGTTCGCAAAGTTGCAGAACTGCTTTACCTCGACAACCTTCTGGACAGATATCCCGGCCAGCTCTCGGGCGGCCAGCGGCAACGAGTGGCGGTAGCCCGGGCGCTTGTGATCGAACCTACTGTCCTTTTGATGGATGAGCCCCTCAGCAACCTGGATGCGCTCTTGCGCATGCAGATGCGGGCTGAGCTGAAAAAACTCCATCACTCCATCAACGCCACCACTATCTATGTCACACACGATCAGGTGGAAGCTCTCAGCCTCGGTGATCGCATCGCGGTGATGCGTGACGGCAAGATCGTCCAATGTGATGTTCCGATGGAGATCTATGACAAGCCTGCTAACGTGTTTGTTGGAAGTTTCATCGGCAACCCGCCCATGAACTTTATCAATGGGGAAATAACCAGCAAGAACGGAACACTCACTGTTCAGGGACAGGGGTTTGCCATCACGCCGGATCAGAAATGGTCCAGGCCTCTGGCTAATCACAGGCAGGTGATCTTGGGCATTCGCCCTGAGAATTTCGGAGTTCACTTCCAAGAGCCCAGCGACAACCCCAATGCTGCGCAGGCCCGAGTGGAAGTTGTGGAGCTTCTGGGCAATCTAAAGCTCCTAACCATGGATCTGGCAGGCAGCGTACTGAAAGTATCTGTGGAACCGGGCACCCCGGTCAACTCAGGCGAGAATGTGTGGCTGACTTGGAATGAAGACAAACTGTGCATTTACGATTCTGCTAACGAATGGGCACTTGCCCCGGATGAGGTGAGTGCATGATACTGGCCTTCCAAGAAGGGCTTGTGCCTGGCATAGACATTGAGACCAAGCTTGAGTGGCTAACGGGCCATTACATTGACGGCATTGAGCTTGACGGGCAGAACCTTGCAGCGCGCTTACCCGANATCAAGCAGAGCTTGACCCGCTTCCCAGTGCAGGTGACTGCCGTNTGCGGCGGCTATCGTGGCTGGCTTGTGGGGGAAGACCCGGCGGAGCAGCGCCACTTCTTGGGAGATATGCGAATTCTGCTTGAGTGTGCAGCCGAACTGGACGCCAGAGGGGTGATCGTGCCTGCAATCTGGGGAACTTCCAATTATCTGCCGCTGCCCAAGCGAACAAGGTCCCCAGAGCAAGATCGAAGCATGCTGGCGGAAAACTTGAAAACTCTAGGGGACTATGCTGCTGCTTTGGGTATTGCCGTCTTGCTGGAACCGTTAAATCGCTACCAGACCCACTGCGTCAACCAGATTGACGAAGCACTTGAGATAATCGAACTTGCAGCATCGCCTGGTGTTCGGCTGATAGCAGATCTCTTTCACATGAACATGGAAGAGTCTGATCCCCTAACTTCCCTGGCAAGGGCAGGCAGTCAACTCGCCTATATTCACCTGTCCGACAGCAACCGGCGCTTGCCTGGCTTAGGGCACATTGACTTCGCCGCTGTCTTTTCACGCCTGAGGAAAATCGGGTTTCAAGGCCCTGCATCAGTAGAAGCTCTCCCCCCGGAAGGCGCTGAACAATTAGCCGCCTGTGCCAAGTTCTTATGTTCCCTTAGAAATCAGCATCAGTAAGGTGGTGGAAATATGCCTCGCGAATTGATTGCTCTGCAGCCGCAAAAGGCCAAACTTCTGTCCTACTCCGATGATTTGGAGCTTCAACCGAACCAAGTGCGAATTAGGAGCCTGTACGGCGCACCCAAACACGGCACTGAACTCAACATGTATCGGGGAACAAACCCCTTTCAAGAAAAGAAGTACAATCCTGATTGGCAGGTCTTTGAAAAGACCGCTAGAAAGGTGTCCCCATTTCCCTTTGGTCTGGGCAATATGTTCGTTGGCGAAGTAATTGCTGTCGGTTCTCAAGTGACAGGTGTACAGGTTTCGGATCGGGTGGCTGGCTACGGTCATCTGCGGGAAACCCACACCCTTTCAGACAAAGATGTTCTGCTCATGCCAAAGACTATGAAATGGAAAGCGGCCTTATGTTATGATCCTGCCCAGTACGCCTTCCAGGCCATCCGGGACAGCCAACTTGGCCTGGGAGACAATACAGCTGTTTTTGGCCTAGGAGCGATTGGACTGATGGCTGTTGCCATGGCAAAAATAGCTGGGGCGCACTTCATCTGCGGAATTGATCCCATTGCCAAGCGCAGGCAGGCAGCCTTGGAACTGGGGGCGGATCTGGTGCTGGATCCCAAAAACGTCGACGTTGGAATGGAAATCAGAAGGGAAACTAATAGGCAAGGTGTGGATTGTGTCATAGAATCCAGTGGAACAGCCTCCGCTCTACACCAGGCCATCCGCTCTGCAGCCTTCAGGGGACGAATCGCACTTGTGGGCTGGTATAACCAGGCGCTCCAAGACCTCAACCTTGGTGAAGAGGCCCACTTCAACATCCCCGATCTCATCTTCAGCCGAGTTGCCAGTGAGCCAGGCCGAGATTATCCTAGCTGGACCCGGGACAGAGTCAAAAAGGTGTGCTGGGATCTTCTGGCGAGCGGTAGAATCGATTGCGGGAAAGTCATCGATCCGGTGGTAAGGTTTGAAGAAGCCGATTCTGCCTATGCCTATTACGTGGATCAGCATCCTGAGCAAAGCATTAAGCTTGGTGTTGTTTTTCCAGGGAGTAATGGAGGAGACAATCCATGACTAGAGAGAACCTATTCCGCCGCCTTGAATCGCTGGCCNCTGCTTTATACGGTCCTGAGGAAGCAGCGCATATCCTAGAGCTCGTATCTGACCTGGCAGCCAAACAACATGTTCAAACCGTCTCCCCGCAGCCCCTTACCCAAGCAGACTGCGTTGTAATCACCTACGGCGATTTGCTACAGAGCAAAGACGTTCCCCCTTTACGGGTGCTCCATGACTTTTTAGCGGAGAATCTCAAAGGTACAATCTCCGCAGTCCATATTCTGCCCTTTTATCCGTACTCATCCGATGATGGCTTTGCCGTAATCGACTACTGGGAGGTTAATGAAGCGCTCGGCACCTGGGATGACATCTCTCGTATCGCACAAGATTTCGACCTGATGGTGGACGCAGTTGTAAACCACATCTCTGCATCAAGCGAATGGTTTCAAGCCTACCTCAAGGGAGATCCCAAGTTTCAAGACTTCTTTATTGAGGCAAATCCAGAGCTTGACTATTCAAAGGTTGTGCGCCCCCGCGCCCTCCCCCTTTTGACAGCATTTGATACCGCCATGGGACGGTGCCATCTTTGGACTACCTTCAGCGCTGATCAGATTGACCTGAACTTCGCATCTCCAGAGGTACTGAAAGAATGGATCAAATTGTTCTTCTTCTATATCCAACAGGGAACCCGTTTCATCCGCCTGGATGCCGTTGGCTATTTGTGGAAGGAAATAGGCACATCCTGCATCCACCTTGAACAGACTCATCAGGTAGTGCAGCTGTTGCGTCTTGTGGCCGAAATTGCAGATCCGTCTTCTAGAATCATAACTGAGACAAATGTACCGCATCAGGACAACATAGCTTACTTCGGCGACGGCACCAACGAAGCCCATCTAGTCTACCAGTTTCCCTTGCCTCCCCTGGTGCTTTACACCTTCGCAGCCGAGAATTGCTATGCCCTTTCCCGGTGGGCTAGTGAACTTGAGGAGCCTCCAGGCGATACCACCTTCCTCAACTTCCTAGCTTCACATGACGGCATTGGGGTGATGCCAGTTATCGATCTGATCAGCACAGAAGAACTTGGGAAAATGATGGACACTGTCCAGAGGCGGGGCGGCTTTGTTTCCCACAAACACAATGCCGATGGTTCAGAAAGTCCGTATGAGCTGAACATCAACTACTTGAGCGCTCTATTTGAACCTGGAGAGATGCATGAAAATGCAGTGAGGAGGTTTCTCGCAGCCCATTCAATTCTCCTGTCCCTTCAGGGGGTTCCAGCCATCTACATGCACTCTATGCTTGGTTCCTTGAATGACGGAGACGGGGTGGAAAGTACCGGCATTAAGAGGCGGATCAACCGCGAGAAGCTGGACTATACCAAGGTTACTCAGGAACTAAAGCAAACCGTTTCCCTGCGACATCAGGTCTTCAACCGCCTTAAGCACATGCTGGATATCCGCCGCAGCCAAAAGGCGTTTCATCCCAAGGCTCCCCAGAAAGTTCTCCGCCTCGGTGATTCAGTCTTCGCAGTGAAAAGGGCATCTCACGGTGAAGCTGTGATCTCCCTCAACAACGTTACAGGCAAACCACAGCAGGTTACCCTAGCGGAAAGCGTTTTAGATGGGCTTAAGCAGGCCACAGACTTGCTGTCAAATGTTTCATACCGCAGAGAAAAGGATGGATTGACCCTCATTCTCCAACCCTATCAGGCATGTTGGCTGAAGTTAGAGTAGACTGACATCAGAGAGTTCCGCCCCCTTGGAGTGGAACTCTTTAGTTTTGCCCTTGAAAAACAGGGCAAACAAAAAACCCCGTACTATGTACGAGGTCTTAAAATGTTCCTGGCGTGCAAGTGACTCGCCTAATGTGAGTCACTGCACCCAAAGAAAATTAATCTTGGCAGCGAGTTACTCTCCCACCACGAGATGTGGCAGTACCATCAC
>JGI24707J26582_10000688_pt1 | contig 26636 bp, 20 predicted proteins | sample BioPla1DNA1_FD_26582 | JGI IMG/M metagenome (IMG submission 26582)
CTTCTCCGTTTCTGTTTTTTTTGCTAATTAACATTATAACAGAGAAGCTCTCGTGAGCTTTATTTATTTACTTTTGTTTCACTTAATTCTACAACTCGCCGNTTTTAACTTCATTTCATAGCAAAGGTGTTGAATATATGCAACAAGTCTGCTTCGCTTTCCTTTATATAAACTTAAAGCCCCTGGTATCAAACCAAGGGCTTTAAGTTATGGATTATGCTTGTTTTTTCTTTTTCTTAATTACGACGAGAGTAACAGCCAGACCCGCAATTAAGATTACGCCACCAATTGAGCCGAAGAACAACGGCTTATTAGTGTAGTAACGAACCCAGAGGTTAGTGGTTACATAGAAGTCTTCTACTTCTTCTGCATTGGCAGGAAGTTCAGTATCAGAAATCTTTTCACCATTGCCTGCAGCGTCGATAGCATATACTACCAAATTGTGAGCATCGGTAGAGTCTCCAGCGATATCGAAGCTGAAGTTACCACCATTCTTGATGATCTCTTCAAGCTCTTCTGCAGACCAAGTCTTGTACTCTTTTCCGTCAAGTTCAACGATGACCTTTGTGAGCTTGAGGTTATCCTTAACGCTCATGGTAACAGTCATGTTGTCCAAAGCGTAAGTAGTCTTGCTTTCAAGGTTTTCGATATTGATAATCGGGAGAGTGCTATCAACACCGAAGTTGATTGCCTTATCCTTGGTATCCTGGTCATTCTTTGCCTCGTTACCAGCCTTGTCATCAGACTCAACTGTTAAGCTGTATACACCGTCAGCATCGAAGTTCTTTGCATATACAGTGTAAGTGTAGTGATACCACTGACCATTGCCGCCAGCGACTTCAATCTTATAATCGTCGCCTTCTTCGAGGGCCTTAGTTTCGCCGTCTTTGAAGAGAGTAATCTTGATGTTAGAAAGTTCATCGGCGTTAGTCTCTGTGATAACTACATCAACCGACTCCTTAACATATGTACCGTTCAGCTTTTCAGCTTCTTCGCTCAATGCATAGGTGGAACCAAATCTGTTAACAGAGAATGTGATGGCCTTTTCGGTGGTGTTGCCAGCCTTGTCGGTCAAGGTAGCTGTCAGAGTGTAAATATCATCGATAGCCTTTTCCTTTGCGAAGTTCTTAAAGGTAAAGGTACGACCGTTGTGGATATCAGTGTAAGCGCCATCTAGTTCAACGCCCTTGCGGTTTGCACCGGTTAGAGTAATTGTAACCTTCTCAGCGTCGTAGTTGGTATCCGAATAAGAAACAACAGGAATTACGTCACCATTGTTAGCGGACTGATCAGCAACACCGGTAATCTCCAAGGTAGGCATTGTGGTGTCTACAAAGAAGGTCTCTTCGGTGTAATCAGCTGCTGCATTGCCAGCTTTATCGTTCACAGCAATATCGAAGGTATACTTCGCATCCTTGCTGTAAGAAATCGTTGCTGTATGCTTGTCGCCGTTTGTTGTCCAACCGCTAATGGTAGGCTTGGTTGTTTCTGCACCATCATCAGTTGCAGTATGAGTAATAGTTACTCTATCAGCATTGAAGTTGTGCTCAGTGATAACTACAGTTGCGGTACGGTATGCTTTGTAGTAGTTACCGTTTTGAACATCGTTATTATCGTAGGTTACTTCGATAACAGGAATAGTGTGATCTACTGTGAATGCGTTGGAAGCAACAGTACCTTCTGCAAATGTTTCACCAGCACAAGAATTTTCAGCAAGGTCAGTGTAGGCAATATCGAATTCGTAATCGCCATCTGCAGTGTACTTAATTGTCGCAGTCCATGTGGTATCATCACCGTTACCGGTTCCTGCTTTCTTAGTGAAGTCGGAAATGGTAGGTACAACACCATCGGTATTTGTAATAGTTACCACAACGTCCTTTGCGTTGAAGTTGCGTTCAGTAATAACTACAGTTGCTGTTCTATCATCCTTAAAGAATGTATCGCTGTCAGCAGAGTTGTTATCGTAGGAAACAACAATTGTAGGTGCGGTAATATCGATCTGGATGTCGCCAGCCTTAGTAGTTGTCTTTCTTTCGTTACCAGCGTTATCCACTGCAACAACTTCTACAATGACATTATTGCTGTTGAATTTCTCAGAGTCGACAGTAATCTTACCACTCCAAGAGCTTACCAACTTATCTGCATCAAATACAGCACCTTCAGTCTTAGAACCAAGAGCAAGAAGAGTTCCTTCTTCAACGGCATCTGTATCGGTGGTGTAAATCTTATATGTGATCTTGTTCAGACCGGAATAATGACCATTATTAGCTGCATTTGCTCCTGCATACTTAGGATCAACAACTTTCAAGTCAACATTAACATCACCTTTGTGCATACTGTTTGCATTCGGAGCAGCAGGAAGAATGTCAATTTCAGGGGCCTTTGTTTCTCCAACAGGCTTCTGGTTATCTACAACAATACCGGTAGATCTAATGATGTTTACGTTACCAGCTCTGTCTTCTGCTCTGAAATAGATTACAAACTTTTCACTAGGATTAACAACAATTCCAGTTTCGTCATTGTAATCAACCCAGGTTCCATCAACCTTATATTCGCTAACATCTGCCACCTTCTGATACTTGAGAGACTCAAGTCCACTAATGTTGCAGTTTGCAGAAAGCTTAACAGTTACTGCAGCACCATAGAATGTATCAAATGCATGTGTGCTCATATCGCCCTTAACAGACTTATCAGCAATCTTGATGTCCATTGCGGTAGGAGCTGTCTTATCTACGGTAAATGCTACTGCTGCGTAATCTGCAGCATCATTGCCTGCAAGATCCTTATATGCGATATCAAAGGTATAATGAGCCTCAGTGCTAAAGGTAATTGTAGCTTTATGAGTATCACCATCAGTTGTCCAATTGCTATTGTTGGACAAATATCCTGCAAAATCAAAGACCTCGCCCTGCGCATCTTGGGCAGTCACCGTTGCAACAACATCTTTCGCATCAAAATTGTGGTCCACGATGGTGATTGTTGCGCTTCTGTCTTTTCTATACTGATTGCCATTTGAGTGGTCAGGTTCAGTGAATGTCACACTCATAGTAGGATCAATCTTATCAATTGTAAACTCGTCCATTACATAGGAATCGTAAACATTGAGAGACTTATCAGTATACTTGATATCAAAAGTATAATCTGCATTATTCTTAAATTCGACTGTTGCCTTATAGAAGTCTCCTTCTTTCACAAATGCAGGTTGTACATCGGTATAGGTGTATTCCTTCGCATCATCTGCGCGCTCACCAACAGTGATCACAAGATAGTTTTCATTTTGTGCAACAGGAACACCGTTTCCATCATTTTTCATGATAGGGGTGTACAAATAACTTTGGGCCGGTACGTCATCACTTTCGGTGAAGAAGTTATCAGCGCTGATGAGGATCGTTGCGGTTCTATCCGCATCATAATACTTGCCGTTCTTTGCGGTGTTGTTATCATATGTTACGGTAACAACGGAAGACTGATCATCCACAACAATGCACTTTTCATCAGTGAAAAGATTGCTGGTCTTTCCGGACTTATCAGTTGCAGTAAAGGAAACATAGCCACGGAATTGTTCAGAAATCTTAAATGTCGCTGTTGCTTTCTTTCCATTTTCGGAGAAGTTAATCTCATTATTAGGAATTACAACATTGGCTTTGCCAGCATCATCCTTGTGTCCACCATCACTTACAGTGTAAGAGTAGGTGAAGAAATCAATACCAGCAGTTTCATCATATGCAGTGATAGTTACTTCCATCTCTGCATCATAGAAACCAAAAGTAATAGCATTTAGGATAGTGTCGAGAATAGATGAACTGTAGGAAACCTCGGCATCAGTTACAACATAAGGCTTAGTATTGTCGAGGCAGAAACTACTTGTCTCTTTCTCTGCTGCATTATTTGCAAGGTCGCTGTAATTAAGTTCAATTGCATAGTTTGCATCGGTATCGAATTCAATAGTAGCTGTGTATTCATCACCATTCTGTGACCAATTTGCAATGTTCTTGAGAACATCCACAAACGCCGCCATCTGAGCAGCATTCACGGTGTTATTTTGAACATCAGAACCTCCGAACACTGTAAATACCAATTCGCTCGGATCGAAGTTGTGTTCAGTTACCTTGAAGGTAGCAACACGCTTACCAGTATAATAACCTGCATTAGTCTGCGATTCAGCTGCATTTATGTCATCATACGTGATATCAAGAACAGGTGCTATGTTGTCAACAGTAAATGCAGTCGGAGCCACAGAAGTACCATAATCAACAGAGGCATTCTTGTTCATCGAATAATCGTAGAACACAACATCAAAGGTGTAATCTGCATCATCCACAAACTCGACGGTTGCCTTGTAAACGTCGCCATCCTTGGTGAATACAGGCTGAACATCAGTGTAGGTATAATTAGTCTCGTTGTTAAGACGTTTACCAACGGTGATAGTCAGGTAATTGTATCCCTGTGCGACAGGATTACCTTCTGCATCATTGATATATACCTCTTTGTAGAGATCATCGATGAAGAAGTTTTCTTCAGCTATGGTAATAGTTGCTGTACGGGTAGGCTTATTTGCATCAAATTTCTTGAAGTAAGAATTATGTGCGGCACTGTTGTTATCATAAGAAACTGAAACAACAGGTTTTACATCATCTACAACCAAGGTCTTATCGCCTACGATGGTGGTAGAACGACCTGCAGCATCAAAAGCAGTCAAAGTAATCTTACTTCTGCTCAGGTTAGCAGGAATATTGAAACTTGCAGTTGCAATCTCGTCATCATTACCGCTAAAGGTAATGTCTGCCTTGTTAATAGTAATTTCCGCGCCATTACCAATCTTATAGACAAAATGGTCAATCTTAGATACAAGGTCGGTTGCAGTAAGAGTAACCTTCATCTCTGCATTGTAGAAACCAAAGGATATGGTTTCAAGGATTACATCTCTAATGGAATTAGAATAAGTAATGTTCAGAGAGGTAGGATTGGTCTTGTCGATATAAATATCATCGATAGCAATGGCCTCACTAATATAGCCAGTTGCTTCTTCCAAGAGGAAAACATCATCGGGAGAGTTCTTACCTTCAGTAGCAACAGTAATGCTATCTTTCCACTCAGCATCAAACTGAGCAGAGGTAGAAATCTTATAACCTGCTGCAGGAGTAATGCTTACAGTTTCAGTATACCAACCGGTAGTCGGGCAAGTGTCCACAGAAACCTTATCACTGAAATTGTTGGTAAGAACTTTTACAGCCGCTTCAGCAGTAATATCGTTGTAGTTATCACCACCAGCAAGGGTAGCCTTAATGGTCATTTCGCCCTTTTTGCCAGAAGTAAAGGTAATGTTTCCTTTGTTATCGGCAGATGCAATTGAACCAAGATCATCGCTTAAAACCTCATAAGTAACTGCACCATTGGATTGGCCGCCCTTAGCCACAACAGTCAGTTTGTCAGTACCATACTGAACGGCGTATTCACCCTGTTCAAAAGCAAAGTCTGTTTGATCAGCCTTAATTGTGCTGATCGCATAGGTATCGGAAACTTCTTTATAATTGTTATTTCCGGCACGAGTAGCCTTAATAGTAGCATTGCCACCTGCTTTTAGTGCAGTGATCTTGCCGTCTTGGTCAACAGAAACATACTCATTACCGTCAACCACTTCATAGGTAATGGTGCCGCCGGACTGTCCACCGTCCGCCTTGTTTTCAAAAGTGCCTTTATATGCTAAAGGAGAGGGAGTCTTGTTTGCAAATGCAAAACCAGTCTGTTCAGCTTTCGCAATGTAAACGTTGAAAGGATAAACAGCAGACTCTGCTTTATCAACTGCAACGTCCTTATCTTCATAGTTAGTCTTAGTTGCCTTTACTTGAACAGTATAGGAGCCAGCATCTGTAACGGTAGGAATGGTATCTTTCCACTCACCATCACCGAGCTTATACTGGAGAGAATAATCACCCTTGCCGGTAACAGAAACTGCTTCCTGAGGATTACCTGTATAAACTCCTTCCAACCCCTGAACCTTGATCGCACCGAGTTCAAGTTCACCAAGTTCAATTTTGGAAGTTACAGTTTGGGAATAAATATTATAATTTGAACCCCTATCAACTGTAATGGTTACTTCATAGTTACCAACTGCCGAAGCATTAGGAATGGCTGCATAAGAGTTGGCATCACCTTTTATGGTATATGTTACGATGTCGCCACTTTTGATTTCTCCATTTAATGTTGCTAACGCAAACTGTTCACCAGTATATTTGTTGGAAGTCGGAGAAATCGTAATATCTGTGATGTCTGTTTTAGCAACACTTACATTAGCATTTACCTTGCTAAGTACAACAGCATCAGAAACCTGCTTTAAAGATATCTCAACAGTATAATTTCCAACCTTATTAAAGGTTACACGGAACTTACTTGTTCCATTGATTACAGGAAATCCTGTTGCTGGGCCAAACTCGCCGGAAAGTTCATACCATCCTTCGTAACCTGGAGTGGTTTCATAGTACTCTAATTTTTCAATAGCAGAAGGCTCGCTAAATACGAAAGAACCTTTCACCAACTTATTTGCATCATCATTTGCAGTAGAAGTTACAGTAAATTCCGCTGTTTCGTAAACCACAAAGTTTTTGGAAGAAATATCAGTGGTGATGGTGCTTGCTTTACGGTCTACAAATACATCGGCTTGTGTAGAACAAACCGTTTCTTGAGTGTTCACATCTTTTAAGGCAATATCAACAGTATAATTGCCAATTTTGTTGAATGTAACACGGAATTTGCTAGTGCCATCAATGACCGGGAAACCATCTGCCGGACCAAACTCGCCGGAAAGTTCGTACCAACCTTCATAGCTGGGAGTGGTTTCGTAGTATTCCAATTTTTCAATGGCAGATGGATCACTAAACACGAACGAACCCTTTACCATTTTACCGGCATCTTCATTCGCTGTAGAGGTTACAGTAAATTCTGCTGTCTCATTCACAACGAAGTCAATGCTTCCAATGTTCGTTTCCAATACGCTGTCCACATTGGACATTGCGTATACCGAGTTGATTGGCATCATGCTAAATAGCATCATAAATGACAATAACATTGCAAGAACTCGGTCTAAAGCTCTTTTTGTCTTAATCATGACTCAATTACTCTCCTTGTCTTATAATTGATATATATATAATTACTTCCGTTTAGCATACAGTGCATACCAAAAGAGAAGATTAATATGGATAGGAATATGAAGGGCCATATTGTTGTGCCCACCCAGATTCGAGTGATTATAAACCCAACTAAACTTACGAACATTAAAATGTCGCATATAAATGCCGGCATATTCTGAAAGAAGTGTATGAGTCCTAATCGCTTGTGGTTTGGATAAATCTGCTCAAAACCTTTGCTTCGGCGTCTTGAAAGTGTGATATGGACTGCCATTGCTATTGTTCCGAGGAGACCGATCCAGAACATAATGCCTGATATGTAGGTCAGTATCATCGATTTATCTTCCATCTTGATTCCAAATGGCATCATAAAAATTGAAACTGATAATACTGCCAAAAATGCGACATACAGATAAAGCATCCGTTTTCGTTGTCGTACTCGTTGATATCTACTTATATAAGCCATTTCCTCACCGTCCTACTCAATTATTTCTGAGCTTCCAGTGAAGGACATCTCAACATCAACTGTAAATTCACCATATGCAGGCGCTGCGACAGTCTCTCCGCCTACAAGTACAGTTGTTTCCCCAGACTGGGTAACTGGAAGTGCACCTGTGAGGACCGTGGTTTCTCCGGCAGGTTGTGCGAGAACAGAAGTCTCGCCCGCAGGTCCGTCCAGAACGGTAGTTTCATTCGATTGCGGAGCCAGTGTAGATGTCGCAAACTTCTCGGTTCCAACGCTAACGGGTAATCCTGCAGTTTGGGATTGCAATCTGCCAGACTGAGTTATTTTGTCTGTAAGCTTACCACGCTCTGCATTCACAGCGCTCGGTTTATAGGCTTTGTTGCCGGTAGACTCGTTTTGCTGACGAATTGCCTCGATCGCTTTCTTAGCGGTTCGTCCTGAGATATCTCCATACAGCTTAGGCACATCGAGTAAGAAGAATAATGCCACCGCTACTAAGAAGAGAATACCAGCAGCTATATAAGCCACTAGAAATAAGGTCTGTAGTAATTCAACTGTCATTATTCGTTACCCCCTTTGCTAGTACCATATGCTGATTCAATCGCAGCCTTAGTATCAGGGAGATTGGAAACGGTGGTCGCTTTCAATTCATCCGTTTTGTCTGCTGTAGTCTCAATAGAATTAACCGTGTTTGCTACTGAGTTATAAAGCTCAGTAAGCTGGTCTTCTGTTATACCATCAACCTTAAACTTGGTCGCGTACTGCTGAATGGCTCCTCGGGTAAGTTCAATCAGTTCCAATCTGACGATCTCACTCTCGTTTTCATTCGCTGCAACCGAGTTCATCAGTTCGGTAAGGTTCTCAAACAAAGGCTTGTATTTTCCTTTATCATTTGCCTCTGTAATGTTCGTTGTAATGTCACGGTAGAAGATACCAATATTAGCATAAACCTTAGCCATACCAAGATTCTCGTATCCCTCCGGAGCACTATCAATTACATCTTGGAACCATTCAATAGAACTCTTCGCTTTTGCAATTTGAGAACCATCTGCATAGTCGTAGTAGTACCAATAGAGCTTACCGGTCTCAAAGCAGATTTCCGTATAGTTCTCCGGATTCTCCTGAAGAGCTGCTTTGTTGTTTTTTATAAGCTTTTCAAGGAGTTTACCTTCATCAACAGAGAAAACCGAGTCATTTTCCTTAAAAGCTTGTATCAAACCGAGATAAGCTTCTTTTTCGCCTGCTTTGTTCGGAATGGCAATACACTCTTGGTAAATATCTACCTTTGTATCGTAATCGTTTGTTTTAGCCGCATCATCTATCCTGGTGACGTATGTATCCGTTGCCATTTGTGCAGCAGTGAGATTCAAGACAAAACCACCAATTGCGAGCAAAATGCTCAATAGGATAGTAATAAGGAACGAGCCAAGCTTTCTCTTCTGCTTTTTCTTATATAGAGGTTCGAGGATCTCGTAGTTCTCAAGGTCGTACATCAACTCAGCACAGGTCTGATATCTATCGTCAGGCTGATGTTGTGTACATTTTTGAATAATGGCATCCAATCCATGCGAAAGGGCAGGGTTGACTGCTCTGATGGATTTGTCGCTGATTAGGTTTTTACACGGATCGACGTTGGTAAGAAGGTGATACAAGGTAATACCCAAACAGTAGATATCTGTTCTCGCATCCGTTCTTCCCAAACCGCTACCGATATATTGCTCAGGTGCTGCATATCCGATGGTGCCAATACCTGTTGTTTCACCCAGATCAATTTCATAGTTCTTGGCAGTACCAAAGTCTATAACCATGATGTTGCCGTCTGGCTTCAGCATAACGTTCGCTGGCTTCATATCTCGGTAAATGATTGCCGGCGTTCTAGAATGCAGATAACCAAACACGTCACAGAGCTGCTTTGCCCACTCAACTACAAATGACTCCGGTTGAGCACCATTTTCTTCAATAATCTTATCAAGGGAACGGCCCTCGATATAGTCCATTACAATAATAAAACTGTCTTCATCCTCAATTACGTCAACAATACTCGGTAAGTTCGGATGCTTTAGCTTTTTGAGCGTTTCGATTTCAGCCATTAGTCCCTGACGAACAGTATTGAAATCCATTTTACCGTCTTTGCGGACTTCTTTAACAGCCCAGGTCTTATTCGCTTTCTCGTTGATGGCCATGTAGACAACGCTCATGCCGCCATGACCTATCTCACTTAGTATTTTATACTTGCCATCGACAAGTGATCCTATTTCAAGCATGATTCTTCCTCCGCTACTTTATCAGAATGTTCTAACGGTAATAACAGAGATGTTATCACGTTCCTGTCGTTGTTTGTTCAGTTCGATCAGGGCATTCATATTTCGTTTCATTCCGTCAGCATCCATCATCATGCTTGGGTTCAAATATTCGAATATTTCTTCTTCTGAAATCTCGTGTCTGAATCCATCACTGCAGAGCATATAGGTTGCATTCAGTTTAGTTTCTCCAAAGAACAAATCAGGTACAACCTCATCGGAAGCACCAATACACTGTAACAGAACACTTCTTCTGGCATCCTGTTCAGCCTCTTCCGGAGTAAGGTTGCCTAACTCAACCTCTCTTGCGACGACGGTTTGATCCTTCGTAAGAACAGTGACACCATCCACTATTTCGTAGGCACGGGTATCACCAACATTGATAATGTAATATCTAGTCTCCGTAATCAGCATTGCTGTTACTGTGGTTCCCATACTGGCTCCACATTGAGCTCCGTATGTTTTAATCTTTTCATTATATTCAGTTGCGATTCGAACCCAGTCTGAACGGATCTCGCTATCTTCAATAGTACCCTGACTAAGTGTAGGAAGCCGTGTTTCTGCCCATTTATTGAATGCGTTAACAACTGAGGCGCTTGCAACTTCTCCCTTTGAGAGACCTCCCATACCATCACAAAGAATAGCAAAAACAATCTTTCCATTAAGGGAGGTAAAAACCTTCACACTATAACTATCCTGGTTCGTACTCTTAGTTAGACCAATATCTGTTGTAGCTGATACTATAAAGTTCAATCTTCTTTACCACCCTTCTTTGAGAAATCAAGCATTGGCAACACTCGCCACACGATGAGCAATACTAGGAGTGTTGCAAATGGAATCGTCGCTGTCCATATTCCTTGAATTGCAGTATAGATGACTCCACCCAAGTTAAGAAGTCCACAAATAATTAGACCGATATTGCGAACAATATCAGAATCTGCTATCAAAGCAGAGTAGAAATATATGCTGAACTTCACAACAATTAGGACAGTTATAATTACCTTAATTGTAACGGGGAGTTCACTCATCCAAATTGCTCCACCGGTTAAAATGTTAAAAGCAAGAGGTATTATTGTTAAAGGCATATGGAGCTCCTTTCAGTTATTTCATCTTTTCAGGCGGTGTGATCATTCCACCTGGCCCAATGGGCATCAACACATCAAAAAGAAAGTTAATGATGTATTCCCTGAAGATGATGATACTCAAGAATATGGCAACTGGAATAAGTAAATATAATAGATAGCTTTTTTTCTTTGCTAATGTTGCTTTCTTAACTACAAACAAAGATGTGCCCATTGCAACGATGAGTGTTGCGAAACATAATGCAATTGCTAATCCGCTACTGATCTCCGCGGCTTGAAGCCAAACGGGTACAGTGCCCACTGCAGAAATAAGCAATATTAAATTTGCAATCACTATCCAAATGGACATCACGCCACCTCAACTATCAATAAAGTCTGAATTCAAAGTCCTCATTGGCAAGCATTATCTTCGTGCCATGCTCAATACGAACTTCCTCATTACTTGGAATCATTTCTCCATTTACAAAAGAATGGTTGGTGGAATTTGTATCCACAAGATAATATGCACCATCACGTGTAACAATGTTGGCATGACTCCGGCTGATTGCTGTATTGTCACCAATGAAATAATCTACGTAACTTCTTTCTTTACCAATTCTAAATACTGGCTTATTAACAGAGATTTTTTCATTGTTTTTTGCTCTGATAAGATGTGGAGCAATCTGTTTTTGCTGTTGTTGTGCTGCAGCGTTCAAGACTGTGGTCTCTCCGATGTTGCCCTTATTAAGCACAGTTGTTTCGCCGAAATTAGCAGCGTGTCCACGAGGAGTTACAGGAGGGGTTGTTCCTCCAGACTGCGTTCCTCCATTTGTAGTGGTAGCAGGCTTGGCTGCACCTCCATTGTTCATGGTCTGACCGCCACTTGCAGGCTTCTTTTCAACAACAGGATCAGGTTGACCCGGAATAGCCATTCCGCCAACCTCCATACCAGGAACCGGGTACGAAGGATTGCCACCCGCGTTTGCAGGTTTTTTTGCAGGCTGTGTTTTTTGCTTATCAGCATCCTTCTTAAATAAACCAGCAAACAATCCTGGTTTCTTTTCTTTCTTAGGAGGCTGCTGTCCACCATTGTTAGCGGGAGGAGTAGCAACACCAGACAATCCGCCGTTAGAAGGGGGAACCGTTCCACCGTTTACCCTGGGTTGATTCGATCCACCATTGTTAACTGTTCCACCATTAGCAGGAGGAGTTGTTCCACCATTTACCTTAGGCTGGTTAGAACCGCCTTTATCAGTTGCAGGTGCAACGTCAACTTTTTTTACTTCTGGTGCAGGAGAGGCGCTAATAGATTCCAATACCTTCTTGAATTCATCAAGAGAGAATACCGGAGAACTATTAAGGTAATTCATAAGCTTTGCAACATGGTCGCAGTTCTCAGTTTGGTCAAACTGGGTGTTAAACATGATGCTCTTAAAAAACTCGCCAAGCTTCACACCATTAGAGTATCCCTCAAGCGGAACGCAGATAAGAATAGTTTCACAAGTGGAAACATCTGCAAAAATGTATTCTAAATCCAGAAGGATGGATGAAGGATCTATCATATACTCTTCTGACGATAACATTGCATCCACAATTCCATTGAATACACCGATTAGTCTCTTCTTATTTACGGGACCGTTAAAAAACTGCTTTACAGAGATCTTAGCGGACACATTAAATTTAACATATTTAGTCATATCCATCTGTGTAAAGAGAGTGCTTGCTAATCCAGGAATTTTGTTGTTTGTAAGCATTCCAAGACTCATGCTGTCAATACGATCCTCGTCGCCAACTTGATAGACAAGATATGTATTTCTTCCTTGTGTTTCAAATGTAAAATTCATCTTCTTCACCTCACCATTTAGTCGAACTTAATGAACTGAACAAATCTATAAAGTTCGCCAACTTTTAAAACAACAACACCGTTATCAGATGTGATCATTGCATGACCGTAATCAGATTCAAGAATAACTTTTCCGTTCTTGTCGATGCAACCCCATTGTTCGCCTTGCTTTACTGCGGCGATTCCAGAAGCGAAGGAGGATGCTTCGTCAAACTTGAAGTCAATTACAGTTTTACCATCTCTATCAATGAAGCCCCACTTGTCACCTTTCTTAACTGCCGCATAATCCGAATAGAAAAGTTGTGCTCCAGCAAAAGTGTCATTAGTGATCTTCTTACCACCCATATCAATCATATAATAAGACTGGTCTTTAAGCATAAAGATCACGCCTTTGCGGCTGCAAATATTGGCATCATCTCTTACAACATCGTCATATTCAAAAGAGGTGATTGCCTTAAATTCTCTATTAATTAAGCCCCACTTACCATCCTTCTTAACAGCAGCAACACCGTTGTAGAAAGAGGTTGCATCTTCATACTCAAAGGAATAGTGCTGGAAAGTGGAGTCAATATATCCATACTTACCATCTATTTTAGCAACTGCATACCCTTCGCTAAGAGAGTAAAGATCCTCCAAATTTTCCTTGGTTGCTAAAACCCTATCTCCGGCACCATCGATAAAGTACCACTCATCGTCCTTATTTACCGCTGCATAATCTTCAATGAAGGGACGTGCAACAGTAAACTTCGGTTCGATTTCACCAGAAATGTCTTTGCTCTTGTACCCATACACACCATTATACTCAATCACATAGGTGTCTCCTGTACAGGTGCCAATGGAACTGTATCCTTTTGATACAAAGCGATATTTCCATTCGCTTTCTTGATAAACAGAAAGAAATTCTTTGTCTGCTTTTACGGAATCAGGGGCCGCATTATAAGTCTGAATAACGTAACTATCCTTACCTACTTCCGCATAATATTTTATTAATCTTAAGTGTCCAATTTTATCATTGGGGAAAAGACTAACCACCTGCTCGCACTGCTTCTTATAGTTTCCATACTGTTCAATTTCCAAATAAGCGTCGGCTAGCCCAATATACCAATTAATGTTTTCAGGCTCCAACTCAATGAGTTCCTCATACATAGGAATTGTGTTCTTATGGGTTTTAACCTCAATATTCGCTTCAATCTGCTGTACCAACTCTTCTACTCGGTTTCCTTGTGAAGAAGATGTGGATAATACGACCACCCACGCAATGCATACAACAGCTATAATCGCAATTACCGCTATAACTTTGTTCTTCATACTAATCCTCCTATACTCCAAACAGAATCGAGATGACAATGCCGATCAAAGTGAACGGAGCAAGAGGCAACTCGTCTTTTGTTGTTTTTTTCTTGCTAATAAGCAATACAATTGCATATACAGCACTGATAACCATTGAGTACAAGAGAACATTGAAAATACCTCTAAAGGCTACTAAGAAGCCAAGGAGGAGGAACATCTTTATGTCTCCGGCACCAATACCATTCTTCACGAACAGAGATGCGAAGAAGAATATACCACCACCGGCCACAAGACCGATGAACGCATTCCCAAGAATAGAGATGAAGTAGTCAGGACTACAAGCAATCTGTGCTCCAACTGTAGCAAAGGTAAACGCTAATCCAATGAGCAACAGCTTATTAGGTATAATCTGTTCCTTGAAGTCAATTACAGCAATAGGAACAAGCACACCAATTGCAATCTGCCACCTATACGTCCAGAATATATCAGCCTGATGGTATATGTACTGACTTATTGCATAAGTTGCAATGCACGCAACAACAGAAATAGCCAATACTATGTACTCTTTTTTTGTTCTATTAAAAACAGTTTTGATTTTGTTGCTAAAGCCGCTGGCTTCCTTTAATTCTTTGCCGGAGTAGTATACACAAACCGCTAATGGTAAAAGCAAAGATATCAATATTCCAAATACCAGTTTCATCATTCCATATCCCCGCCTAACCATGCTCTTGTAGATGCCTGCTGGCAAATACTCACATTCAAATCGAAAGGAAGAACAGATGCCAAATCTAAATTATAATAAACAACGATTTTAATATCATCTGAACCGTCCTCAAACATTGTGGTCATATTAAAGTTCATTCCATCAAACCCATCAACCACGCCAAGGCCCTCCAGATATGCGTCAGCAGATTCCTTGGAATTACCAAAGTGTCTCCGGGTCATACCCTTGGCAAGCGGAGCAGCTATCACGTTGGATTTAACGTGTTCCCACACCTCTTCGCCTGCCAGGGAGGCCATACTTTTCATAAATTCTACTGGGTCATTTACAACATCGGAAACATTAGCAGACACGTCCTGTATCTGTTTGTATACCTCTGTTAGATCCTCGGTTTTATCTCCGCTTAACACGGATCCAAAATAGTCTGTCGGATTCTTCTCGATTTCTTTAATCTCCGCCTCAGAATCGCCGAGCAGTTTGTTGAAGCTACTAAAAGTATCGACCGCTTGCGTCTTACCATTTGCGAGTTTGTCATCGAGATCATCCAATCCAAACACGTGATAGAAATAGGAATACTGAGACATTTCCTTTGCCGTCGTGTTGATGGCATAGGAAACCTTTGCCTGAACAAGGCAATAATTAATCAGCATATAAATTGCCATAATCACAAACACAAAGATTGTCAGCGATATGGTTGCCTCTATCGACGCAGCTCCTTTTTCATTTTTTCTCATCACGTGTTCACCTCGTTAATTAATCTTCTGAATATTCTCTAAAAGTTTTCGCAATCTTGTCGGCCATTGCACCAAGATCGATCGGATTATCACCTGCAGGATTTTCTACTACAGCAAAATAAACAGGGAACCCATCCTTAATTAAGCTATATGCAACAAAGTCTACCGACTCATAATCAAGTGGAAATTCGCAGGATAATTTTATCGAACCGCTTACCTTGCACATATCCCAGGAATTGACCTTTTTATTTTCACTATTTTCTACTTCTACTGTATAATCATCAGCAAAAATTAATCCATTTCGGCAAGTTGCAGCCATCTGCTTGGACATAGCGCCAATTACATCGTCTGCATTCGAGATAGAGTTCTTATTGACACCGAATTCCTTTTCGGAGGAAATGTCAACATACTGATCATATACAACAAAGTAAGAACCCATTTCAACAATATGACCTGTATTGGCTCTTTGTGAAAGCGTACCAGGAGCATCAACACAATATTTAACAGTAGATAAATTCACTCTGATTACGCCCGGTAAGTCCTTATCACTCGTGTAATCATTTTCTTTATTATTGTTGTTGGTGTCTTCATTCTGGATGCCAGTCGATTCATTATTATTGTTGTTGTCATTAGGTTTCTCATCATTACCACAAGCAGCCAACGAAAAACAAAAAACTAATACCAGTAGTAAAGCAATTATTCTTTTCATATTCTACCTCCATTAATATCCAAGCACGCTCTTGTAATCAATTGTGAAATAACTTCCGCCTTTTTCCGAATATTCGGTGAAGAAAGGAAGGGAAATAAACATTGTCTTTAGCTTTACTTTCGCATCAATCTGAATATATGTATAAGCTTCAGACATAAGGAAACTTCCCTTAACCGGATGAGTGTATCCCGAATCAGCTAATGCCTGGTTAATATTTAATTGAATCACATCGGCAATTCTTGAAATTACGTCTGCATCATCAACACAAAGCTTTAAAAATACAAACATCTTCAAATAATCACCGTAATTAAACTTAATTATCGATGCCAAAGAGGAGTTGTTAGTAGGCTTACCAGCAATATCAGGTAACTGGGATGCAACCGAATCAAATGTTTCATCAAGGAAATTGTTTGTAACGTCAAGGATTTCGTTTGCTGCCATATCAATATATCCATCTGCTGTCGTAACAAGTTTGTTTCGCAATTCTCCAATAATTGCGCTTGTTTTTCCCTGTACATAGGAAGAAAGATTGGTTAAAGAATCCTCAATCATTGAAGCAATTTTCTTCTGTACATTTAGCAAAATGGTCGAACCATCTTCGATGTTGTCAATCGATCCCAGTGCGGTTTTAATTTCACTTTTCATTTCTCCAAGCTTTGGAGAAAGGTATAAATCATAAAAACCTTGTAGTATTGGCTTTACCGTATCACTTGAACTATTAATAATCTCCTTAGCTTTCGCATCTGCATTATTAATAACTGCTTGGGCAGTTGCATCAACATTTCCAACAGCTTCTTTTCCTTGCTTTAGGAAGGAGTCAAGAGAGGCTACAGCTTCTTCCTCGAATGCTGAAAACATGCTACCAATTAGTTCTTCCGCTTGGCTGTTTATTGCTATAGTCATATCCGATATATAATCTGTCGCTTTGACCTCAATCTTTTCGGTTCCAGCATCAATCAGATCGGAAACAACACCCTTTGCAGAACCAGCAATCTGTTGGACTTGCTCGGTTACTTCATCTTTAATAACATCCTTTGCCGCGTTTATCGCTCCGCTTGGTGACAAAGTCCATGTGTCTGACGACTTTATAAGTGCGACCTTCTGACCTTTTTCCATTAAACGAATATCATTCGCAGATTCACCAAGAGCCAAGCAAAGCTGTAACACAACTTGCGTTAGCTTATATGGCACAACACCCATTGTTGCTGCTTGTACAGCTAATGCAGGGGGAAGCGTAATGCTTCTAATCTCTGAATTAGTTAAAGCATAGGCGCTATTAGCAAGAAATCGGATGCAGAAGATATTAGTTTTTGCGGAGGAGATGTTAGATTCTGCATCAAACCCGCCATACAATATATATTCAACCTCTGCACCGTACATATAATTATTGGTCGTACTTTTCTTAATACCACTTGAGGTCTCTAAAAGAGCTGCTGGTATTTCACCAGAAGTGACTTTGTTTTCAACTTTCAACTCTGCTTCCATTGTATTGTACGTGAACATATCGAAAACATATTGTGTGACGTACAAATTATCACGACCGGCAGTTGCTGCTTTTTTCATACCCTCAAGGAGATCACCTACCGCAGAGGTAATTCTATCGAACAATCCCGAGAAATTATCAGAACCATCATAGCCCTCAACTCCTTCAGGGGGGATAAAACTACCCTGGGATGGAAGAAGTTTCTTTATTTCATCCGTTACGGTGACTGCATTATATGCACTTGTTGTGCCATCGGAATCGGCGCCTTTAGCCGCTTCTTTTAACTCATCTTTTTTTCCTTCAGCTTTTTCGTCCTCTTCTGTTGCTTTAACGGAATACGCTTGCTTAAGGTATTTGTAAAATTCATCTTCCTTAATACTTACGCTCTGGGAGCCAGGCTTTGTACCTTCGCTGTATTGAGTTTTATAAAATGTTGTTAACCCAGATAGTCCGTCGGAGATGTGATCATTAATGTAATCGACATTCTTTACCCCAGTGGTTGTATTCTTGTTTTTGGTCATGGTAACAAGATTTCCAAGGGAATTTGAACTATCATCATATCCTGCAAGCCCTGCGAACGTAATGCTCTTAAGATAGTTTTCTACATCGACAAAGTATGCCTTAAGACCTTCCAGCTTCGATTTTAGAGCAGCAACTTTTGCGGGGTCCAGGCTCTCTTTATAGTATTCATAATCGGATTGCATCTGTTTGCTAAAGGCATCGGCTGCATCTGATCCGTTGTAGTCATCAATTTCGGTTTTCAAACTGTTATTGGCAGTGTCTAGCTCGGACAATGTTGTTTCGACAGTTCCAATTGCGTCAATTGCGTTTGTCAGAAGTGTATCAACCTCGGAAAACCAACCAATTTTCTGAATCAAATCGGAATTCAAAGCATAAATAGCATCATCCGCAAGATTTTTAGCTGCCTGAACAGTGGATTCATAGGTATTGAGAACCTTTGTGAATTTGACAGCGTTCTCAAAAATGTCAAGAATATCTTGTTCATGAGCAGTAATAAAGGTCACATCATCTTCTTCGGCATTATACTGACCCTTGTATGCATCATAAAAATTCTTGAGGTTATACACCTTCTGCATATACATTTTATATGCAGTGGCATAGGATTGCTTGTCTCTAAGACTTAGAGAACTCACGTCCGTTGTTTGAATTAAGAAGGATGTCGCATCCTGGATTGTGCCTGTCTCGAATCTTTCATACGCGAAAACTAATTCATCGAGCAATTCGTCAGTAGTTTTCCCAGTGTATCTAAGCCACTGACTATTATCTTTTCCGCGTGTGTATTCAAGATGTTCAATATCGAAGTAAAACGTGTAAACGCCGGTATCGTTATTTTTCTTCATTTCAACTGAGTACGGCATATACTCAGCGATATATCTCACATATTCCTTGATGATGTATTTCTCATAAGCCTGTTTATATGTAATTATTTCACCATTGAAGGAGAAGGTATCATAAGTCGGGTCATATGAGTCAGATTTTTCATCGTATTTCTTTAGAGCTTCATACAGATCATTGCCATTCTCATTTAATTCACCGGATTTTTCATCAACTGCAGTTTTTGCTTTGTTTACGCTGCTTTGATTAAGGATTTTCTTCAATGAGGCAATGCCATCTAATAAACTCAATGCCGAGCTCACGGGAGCTCTATATTTTTGATACTCAACAATCTGATTCTTTAAGATATATGGGTTAGCAAGTGAGCTATCCTTAAGCTTCGTTGCTGTAAAGTCATCTTTATCAACTTCCATGGACAGCATATTTGAGGTCTGCCCAGAGAATGCACCGGCAATATCCTGCAATAGGGGATTGTTCTGAACATCTTCCTCGCTGGTAATAATACCGTTTGCCATCAAAGTGTCAACGAAATAATTATAGAGGTTATCTTCGAGATCCTCCGCTGTTTGTGACATCGCAAACAAACCGTATACGTCTTTCAATACGGTGTCATAGTTTGCAAGAGCCGAATTCATTGTTAAGTCTCCGGCGCTTGACATAGAGGCCTTTGCTAGTTCTACGCGAGATCCGTCAACGATTAAACCTGATAAACACATCATAGGAACCATTATGATTACCAAGAAAATCGAAATGGAACCTTTTATTCTTTTTTTCGTTTTTTCCTTCATAATAATCCCTACTTCACGTTCTTATCGAAAAACTTTATTTTACTCACCACGGTCGTAAGTTTATCGACTATAGGACCGGTAACATCAACAACTATATCAGTAACATAATCAGCGTTCCGTATAAACTCAGCGGGCTGATTAACATACACAACACTTTGTGTCTCAATAGTTAATATAGATGGCAAGTCGAGACCGGGGATGAGTTCAGGAACCTTATATTCCTGCGTCGCAGTAACAATAACCTTTGTAAAGATACCAGCTTCTTTTTGAACAGAAACCGTAGGATCTGTATCAATAAAAATCTGATTCTTCGCAATTAAATCAGATACGCTTAACTCTGAGTCTGGGAGACTACCGCTACCAGAGAAAAGATATCTGTAGGGTGCATTTACAATGCTTTCCTGCGTAATGGTTGCAGAAAGAATATCGTTTGCATCCTGTTTTCCGTCAGAAGATACGATGTTTTCATAACTCGGATCAGTGATGGTTCTTGCCACATATATAGCTGATCTTTGAGTTGCGGCTTCCATAACAGCTTTTTGGTGCATAGTGAAGCCAACAAAGATAAGCATAAAAACGATAGCAAACACTATCGGTAATACTATTGCATATTCAATTAAGGTTGCTGCACCTTTTTCTTTTTTCATGAGAAAATCACCTCTAAAAGCAAAACTGTCCGCATATCGGCACATTTTTATATTTTGAACCCGTCCCGATATGCGGACAGGTGCCGCGAAAACACTCACTTAACGTTGCTCTTGTCGATATCATCGATAGGATTCTTGCCAACGACAGACTCCCAGAGATCGCCAAAGAATTCGCTGATCTTATCCCAGAACACAGCAGCAAGAACCAAAACGATTGCGATAACGAGAACGATAGCAATGATTTCGGAACCGCCCTTTTCCTTTCTGAGAAAGTTAGTGAAGCGAGTTTTTGCGTTTTGCATGGCACAATAAGCCTTAATGCTAAGTTCATTCAACATGGTTGTTATCCTCCTTTCCTCAAAGAGTATATATTGCTCATCAATCCATCAGAACGATAGATTGGTAAACACAGGGACAATAACAAGAATCAGAATTCCAACAAACATTAGTCCAATTGGAATCATGAGCTTACTTGAAGCTGCCTCGCCCTGACGTCTAGCGGAATGCTTTCTTTCTTCCCAACAGAGCGCGGTCTGATTCTTAAGAAAATCTACGAGTTCACGATTACCCTTAGTAATATTTTGAACCAGTGTCGATGCAAATTTCTTAACATCATCATTCAAACAGCGATTGCCGAAATTTAAGAATGCATCAATTTCCGAAACACCATTATTAATTTCAATAACAGTAGCTTTCATTTCTTTGTATATCGTAGAGTCACCGGTTTCGCTGACTTTCTCCCAGGCTTCGTGCATAATCATACCCGCATTAACCAGCAAGGTGAGTTTGGAAAGAACCTCCGGGAAATCTCGTGAAATTTCCTCATCGCGAACCTTTGTGATGTCGGTAATCTTCATATCATAGTTCCAGTATGCAAGGAAGACACCAACGGCGCCAACAATGAACACAACCGGAGACTGAATAAGGGGATATAGCAGGAAAATAAAAGGAATTACGAAAAGGGCAACACCAATTTTTGCGGCATAATTAAGTCTGAAATAATATTCGCTATACTTTTCACCGTAAATGACTTTGCATTCTTTAAAACGCTGTTTATCTAATTTCAAGCCGAATTTGTAATGGGTTTTATCAAGCACAAAGAATCCGACCACATACAGAGGCTTGAAGATATGCTCCTTATCAGTCAGATTCTGAATATAAACCGCATATTTAGGCGATGCTACCAATAAAACGATAATGTACAGCAATGCCAATATTGTACCTATTGCTAAGAATATTAAGGATCCTATTGTCATAACTGTCACCTCACATTTTTACGGACATAATTTTTCTGCCGATAAAGTATGCACCAACGAAAATTGCAAGTGCAACCGTTGTTGCTATATAACCACTCATTGTTCCTCTGCCAGTAATGTTGCTTCCCATCGTATTCAGAACAAAGACAAAAACAACAGGCATGCAGCACATCATACTAAGTTCGGATTTTGCAGATGTGATCATTGTCTGGATTTCCATCTGAATTTCCATCTTGTCATTGATGATCTTATAGGTGCTTCCTATTACTTCCTTCATATCGCCACCTTTTCGATAGCAAGTATCAAAAACGTCTGCAAATGTTTGAATATCATCAATGCCGCTTCTTTCAGCCATATCTCGGAGAAGATCTTCAATATTAATGTTATTGTTAAGACCGCTCAGGATATTCTCTACCTCTTTCACGATGTATGCATCTGGAGAGAACTGCTCTCGCAGATCAGTAAGCGCATTAGTAAAAGAGTCTACCATATTACGTCCTGCTCCAATGGAGGTGGAAATAGATTCCAACATTGCTTTAAACTGTTTTTTCAGAGTTTCAATCTGTTTGTTAATTCTTTGCTTCTGGCGAATAGGAATAAGTGCAATACCTACAATTACACCTAGAATCACAGATACAAACCAGAGATCATAGAAAACGAATCCTACAACTACTCCAACAATAAATCCTATCACAAACATTAGGATTTTCTCTGCAAGAGGCATATTGTACTCAAAATACACCTTTGAGTCTGGGAATATGTAGGTCTTCTGTTCAACATTTTCTTCTTTCTTTTTAAATAAACTCATAAATAACCACCTTAAAATTCGCTTCTAAAACCAGAAAGCTTTAGTTTGAAGTCGTTTTTCAACGGATTTTCTGTTCTCTGAAGAGTGCCAGAAACCTTATCCAAGGTGCTGTTCTCATCCTCAACAAAAACATATAAGGGATTAAGAACTATTTCACCATTCTCATAACCAACGACTTCGCATATTTCCATGGTTTTACGAGACTTATCTCTCAATCTAGAAAGGTGAATTATGATATCAACAGCAGAGGCAATTTGCTGACGGATTGCTTCTAATGGGAGACCTGCGGCGCCTTGCAATACCATTGTTTCAAGACGACTTAACATATCTTGTGTGGAGTTAGCGTGTCCTGTTGAAAGAGAACCATCGTGACCGGTATTCATTGCCTGAAGCATATCAAGGGCTTCGCCTCCACGAACCTCACCAACAACAATTCTTTCAGGTCGCATACGCAATGAAGATTTAATAAGATCACGTATGGTAATTTGTCCTGCTCCTGAAGAGTTTGCATTTCGTGTTTCCATGCTTACAAGGTTTTCAATACCAGTAATCTGCAATTCCGCAGAGTCTTCTATTGTAATAACACGTTCGTCCTTTGGTATATAGTTTGACAATGCGTTTAAGAATGTGGTTTTACCAGATCCTGTACCGCCACTAATAAATATGTTGTACTTAGCCTTAACGAGCATTTCCAGCTTTTCTGCTATTTCTTTGGTAATAGAACCATATTCGATAAGCTTCTCAATCGTCATAGGTGTCTTTGAGAATTTACGTATGGTGATGGTTGGACCACAAAGAGCAATCGGAGGTAGTACAACATTAACACGAGATCCATCAGGAAGACGTGTATCACATATTGGATTAGCCTGCGTAACCTCTCGACCCGCAAGGCCAACGATCCTCTGAATGATGTCTTCTAGTCGTCTCTGGCTTTCAAATTGCTTATCAAGTTTGAAGAGACGTCCGTTTTGCTCGATAAAGATATTTTCCGGACCATTAATCATCACTTCAGTAATTGTGTCATCCGAAAGAATACCATCTAAAATTCCTAAACCACGGATGGAACTAAAAACTTGCTCGCCAATTGAGGATCTCTGTTCGAGAGAGCAATATTCTCCTGCAAGTTTCTGCAGTACAATCTCTTCAATTTTATCAGCGAGTTCTTCATCGCTCATTTTACTTAGAGGAAGGTTTTCCGTTACGTATTTCTTTACTTCCGCAACAAGCTGCTGTTCTTGCTCAAAATCCATATTGCTCTGCACCTCCGTTCAATTAAATGATTTTACTGAACATTTCCATGGCAGAAAGTTTGGAAATAACCTGTTCAGTAGTCGCGTGCTCATATCGCGGAGCCCCGCCAATGTTCTTAATTTCAATATCTAATGCCTGGCTAGTCTTATTGCTGAACTTGTTGTAAACCAAAGACAAGCGATTAGTAATAGGAGAATCTTTTTTCTGCTCCTTTGTAACAAGTGCATTATATGCTCTAAACAATTTAATGTTTGAAACTTCTGAACCATCACCAACTAAAACAATGGAATGGGTTTTTCTATAAACATCCAGAATATCCTTATCCATGGAGAAGTCCATATCAAGAACAATATAATCGTATGATCCAGATATTTTTAGCTCGGTAATAAGTCTAAGCATATCCTCTGCATTCAGTTCAAGCATGTCCAAAGCGATTTTAGATTGAGAGTAAAAATAAACTCCTCTCTCATCGTGTTTGACGCAGCTTTCCAATTTAAGTGCAAGATTAGCCTTTTTGCCCTTAAGGCTAAAGATAATATCACTCATGTCAAATTGTCCTTCTGCCTTAAAGAAAGCGTCAGAGGATCCAAACTTTTCTAAATTAAGATATAGGGTCTTCTTTCCCTTAGAGGCATAAAACAAAGCACATGCAGCAGCCATTGAAGAGGTGCCAACACCACCACAAGGAGAAACAAAAGTAATAATTTTTGTATTATGGTCATCAATTTTAAGCNCCNCAACATTTCCAGCGTTTTCAGAGTAAACACTGAGAATCTGCTTGTAGATCAACTCTGCGCGTTGGAACTTACAAATCGCGCGCTGATTATTGAGCGTATCAATCCTTGCCGAATCTACAAAGTAAGCAAAGCCACATCTTTTTGGTATCTGTGTGAAATCAATTTCAAAAACCTCATCCGCAACAAGGACATCGATTTTAACACTGTCCAAAGTGGACATAGCAACAGATGGATCTGTAAAAGAGTAAATCTCGAATTTGTCCGAATACTTTGTGTTGAACGCAGTCACAATTCTATTTAAGTAGCTTTGGTCCTTTTCCAAAATTGCAAGTTTTATTCTCATAACTTTTACACCTTTCTTTACTTATGCTGATATCAGTTCTGTCAGCTTGCTCTTAATAATTTGAATTTGCGGATATACAATTTCATCTTCTTTAAAGATCATATAATTGGTTAATGATGTTATTGCCATATAAACATACGGAAGAATTTCTTTTGCTTCGCAATTCAGTATCTTCGCAATTCGTTCTGCATATTGCTCGTATCTTTTGGACAATCTATTTAATACAGGCTTAACACTATCCTTGTAGCGTTTGCTGGCACACACCGAAGCTAAAAAGCGCATTGTCGGTGCCATTTCATCTGCTCGTGACTTCAAACGGTTCATCATAAGATCCGGATTCGATAAATCTTTTAATGCTGGTAACAATAGCACATTTTCAAGGCGCAAGGCGGCTTCTTCAGCACAAAGAATAACTGCTTCATCCTTGCTTGAAAAATAATAATACAACCCAGCGTTTTGCAATTTTAATGCACTACTCAAACTCCGTGTTGATGTTTCCGAAAGACCTTTTTCAATGAAATGGTCAAGACAAACATTTATAACTTCCTTTTTACGATCAGGTTCCATATTCTTCACCCTTTTTCTTCTTAACCAACTTCTTTGTCCCTCGTCATCCATTATCAAGCGCTCGCTCGGATTAGGCTCAAAAAATATGGTTGAGCCTACTTTGCGTAGAACTACAAGTTCTTAACTTCTAATATGTTTACATATTTCAACTTATTATACCATGACACGCCCCAAAAGTCAATGATTTTGGCTGTGCTTTTACAAGAAAACGGTCGAAATTGTTATAATAATTGCTCTGATCTTATAACAGTACAAGCAATTCTATTAAATAAACCATTATAAGTGGTCAAAATGGATGGTCAAGAGAAATAGCTTTACCACACTCAAAATTGAGACTGCTTTGTTCTAATACCTTATCATATAAGATGTGGAAAAAATCAACACTTTGTAAAACAAACAAAAAAGGAGAATACTATGTCAAAACGTGGTGATAACATTCATAAAAGAAAAGACGGACGTTGGGAAGGCCGATTCAAAAAGGGACATAAACCAGACGGCACTATTATTTATGGATCTCTGTATGGAAAGACATACAGAGAAGTGAAGTCTAAGTTATCAGAACTTCCAAAGATTGAACAGAATCTTCGATTACCTCAAAATCACGAAAGAACCTTTGGAGAAGTAATATCCCTATGGATGGAGCATAATCGTATTCGTTTGAAAGGCGGAACCATTAACAAATACCAAAATTTAATTGACACACATATTATGCCTGAGTTGGGTCGAGTTAAACTGTCAGAATTAGACTCTACAATGATAAATGCATTCCTGACAAAGAAAATGACTTCAGGAAGAGTAGATCATAAAGGCGGCCTTTCGGCATCATATGTAAGGAGCATCATGTTAGTAATCAGCTCGTCGATAAAGTATGCAGTTGAAGAACAAATGTGTTTGCCAATAAAGACTCCGATTTGTAAGCCATCGACCACAAAAAAAGACCTTCCAGTTCTAAGTAGAGACGAACAGAAACACTTAGAACAATATCTTCTTTCAGACTTAGACAATACAAAAGCTGGTATTCTTATTTCACTTCACACAGGATTAAGAATTGGTGAAATATGTGCGCTCACTTGGGATGATGTTGATTTGCAAAACCATATTATCAAAGTGCGCCACACCGTAGCAAGAGTAAAGAATAGCGATGCCCGTCTT
>JGI24707J26582_10000690_pt1 | contig 26610 bp, 23 predicted proteins | sample BioPla1DNA1_FD_26582 | JGI IMG/M metagenome (IMG submission 26582)
ATATGCTTTATTTATACAATCATGTAGCTCAACTTTATCAAAATCAGTAAGAAAAAGCGACAGAATTTTTTGAGCTCTTTGTTGATAAGTATCCTTCACTAAACCTTCTATAAAAGATAAATCAATGCTTACTTTTTTGTCCGGAACAAAAAGCCCACCATCTGGTGCAATTCCCATCTTTATTGCTTCAGCAGAACTAATATTTGTAAGACCCCCACGGGTGCTTTCATATCTCATATGTATCCTTCTTTCATTTCGTGATTATCATCATAATAATATATATAGTATAAAAAAGCAAAATATCTTTGCTAATAAAATGTAGCTTTGTTATGCGAAAAACCTTATTGTTTTTCACATGAATATTTATCATTCTCAGAATAATTAATTATTGGAGTTGATACACAAAATTAAATAATTTGTTTACGAATTGTTCATAACTTTAATCTTCTCTTAATGGTAATTTTATCTTTATTGTGGTATATTATATACATGACAACATTCATTAACTTTTTTTCATTTTGTTCCTCCTTTTAATAATAGATGTTGTTTAAATAATTTCATATTTTTTAATCTGGAAAAGCACATTTGTTTATAATTGGCATTATTTTATTAAATACATACAATATGTGCTTTTTTTTCTGAATATTTATTAGTTTCAACCCATTTATATTATNCGACATTTATCTTGCTACTGTTGGGAGCAATCCTAATAAAATGATAGTTTATGCTCACAAATTTTAATACGATTTAAGATGATACGAATTCAGTAAATCTAAGATAATGCCGCATTATTTAATGCGCATTACTCATTACAATATTATTCAACTTTTATTAACTTAATATCAGGTCTCTCAAACACCACTGAGCCAAAACTCATTAGTTTATTCTCATTTAAGTTCGGATATTTTTTATATTCAAGTTTGCCTATAACAATATATTCCACTTGGTATTGGTCCAGGAGCTCTTTTGTTTGTTCCACATCATCTGATTCATATATTGTCATAACATCATCTATACGTTCTTGAACTAAAGTTACATCGTCTCTCCACAGCCATTCATGCGTAAACCACCCTTGAATTGTTGGAAGACCTGTCGCCATAGATATTCTGCAGTTATAGGTATAGCTGTCACCATTAGCCTCAAGTACAACGGGTTGCCCTTGAATATTATTGCGGAGCCAATATATAAGCTCATAATCGTCTGGATACTCCTTTTCCAAAAATGCAAGACCATCAATTCCCTGATAGTTTTTAACATCCATATCTTTATACCAGCTTGGTATGGCGTAAAATGGATATATCATAGGTAATACAATCATGATCACAGTTATTATTCTTGCTACTACTATTCTCCAACCTTGATATGGTGTCTTTCTTATTCGTATAAAAATGTAACCACATGCAAGTCCAAGCATAATAAAGGCTTGAAAAGTAAGTTTAAACATAGTATTTGCTCTTGCGTATCCTCTTTCATAAATATCCTTTACATAAACAAGCTCAGGAATAAAAATTAATCCTATTCCTGATATGCATAGGATTACTGCAAATACATCCTCCAATGAGTACTTTTCAAGAACACTTCTTACTCTATCAAAGAACCCCATATTCTTGCGTATTTCTAATCGTTCCTCACCTTTAGCACGTCTCCATATTAGATTTTGTTCCGCATATACTATTACACAAAAGAAAATTAATACAAAAATAAATTGATATCCCCATAACACAAATAACTGATGTGGTAATGAATGATTCTTAGCAATACGGATCTGAGAGGACATTTTTTCAAAAGACAAGTTAAATGGAAGAGCAAATAGTAGCGATAATAACAATACTAATGTAAAACGTATAACAGTAACCGCCCAGGNTTTTTTACTAAAACCATANCTTCTTATCCCTGCACATACGAATACAAAAATACACACTGTTAGGTATATTGGGAAATCCCAGTAATTGGACATCTGAAATATTCCAATAAATAGTCCTATCAACAGCATTTCTGGAAAAAACAATTCATTAATACGGTATTGGGATTGGGATTGCAGATTCTCGTAAGCTTTGGACTGTATCTTTCTAAATATCGCTAACAGTATACCAATTATAGTAAGAACGAAAATCATGTTTACTACATGGGCATGTAAATCCGATACAACAAATGAATATACGGGAAATTCATGTATTGTTTTATCATTGGTTTCAGGATTATAACCTATATATCTGGTCGCATCTGGAAACCAATAATTATTCTCTTCTTTTGAGAACTTAGGTAGAATCCCATAAAAAAAAGAATGAAGATTACCACCTAAAGAAACTAGTGCAGAAGCTATTAAACCACCTAATATCACAGGGGCTTTTTGAGTAATTCCATGACCTTTTAACATATTTGTGACGATTGTAAAACAAAGCACCATGCTGAAAGCAAACAGTGTTGCCATCATAATATTATATGCAATTTCAGTTTCTAACCTGCTTAAGCTTGTCAAAAATGCCGTTACATATTGACCAAAATAATAATAGTTTATTGATTTACCTGCAAACCACATATCTTGTGGAGGTACATAGCCAGAACGCAGAATACTGTTTACAAATCCAAAATCCATAAACTTCTCGAGTCCTTCAATACGTGGATTAAAGCCTCTTAGGTATGTCCAAAAGCTCAAAGAAAAAAGAAAGATACTTTCGCCTATCAGAACCCAGTTGATAACATCCTTATCGAATATGCTTGTTACATTCTTCGGGTTTTTATAGAAAACAATGTAAGTAATTACACCACATAAAATGGTTACACTCCAACAACTAAATGTTGTTATCTTCAGAATTTTTAAGTTTGATAGAAACCAAAACATGTATGAGCTGATTGCCAATGCTATAACTTTTGAAAATATAAAACCCTTATCTGTAAATGTATAAAATATGTTCTTCGACATGGGTAGGAAAAGAACACCTAAAAATAAAATAACTGCCCACCAATTAATAACATATAGAAACTCATTTTTTAATATTAATGCCCAAAAAAGAATAGTAAAAGGCAATAATAAATATGGTATTAATCTTGTAAGAAATTTTAAATAGTTAAGTGGTTTAGCCATTTTACTTCCTCCCTGTTTCTTGTACAGCGGTACTTAAATTATTAGCATCGCAAAATTCCATAATCAAGGCTTTTGTCGATGCACCTTGGAATAATTATTTCTCGCCTTTCATAGCAACGATATTATATCAAAGATGCTCAGCTTTTGTCTAACTATTTGCACTATACTTTTCCAGCTGATATAATTATTTCTACTGGATATTATATATTTATCAGTTAGTTCAGATTTGTGAATAACTGTATGTAATGTAAATATGGTCTAAGTCAAAAACAACTTTGTTATGTAAAGAGAAGTTCACTTTGAGAACTTTTATTTAACTAGGAGATTTTAAATGATTGGAATACGTACAATAATAGATAAAATTTCAGAGGAGTTTTTAAATCCCGATTCAATTAAAAAATTAATACGGTATTTAATAGTAGGGATAACCACTTTCACTATTGAGTACGTTTTGTTTCTTATATTTCGAAGAATTTTACCATTGCACGACGTTGTAACTAATATACTGGTTTATACATTTATATTTTGGTTTAATTTCTTACTTAATAAATTTTTTACCTTTAAATCTCATAAAAACTTCAAAAAGCAACTATTTTCTTATGGACTTCTATTTTTCTTTAATATGGTTGTAGGAAACATTCTTCTGTTTACAGCAATTACAAAGCTTTTAGAATACATGTTCCCAGCAACGCCATGGATACCATATTACCTACCCAAAGTAATTATTATGGTGTTTATTGTTTCCTGGAACTTTATATTATATAAAAAAGTCATTTATAAGGACTAATATTTATATTTACAATGTTGATTTTTGTAGCAGGCTTTTATTATTAAATTAATTTTAGTCGGAGGAGTACTCATGGCTTTGTTATATATAATAATTTCAATATTGTTGGGCGCGTCCATCGTGCTTTTTTTAAAGCCTTACTGGCAGTCAAGAATTATCTTGTTAAATTCCAACAATGTTGTAAGCCCTACTTTCTTGCTTTTTCCAGCATCGTATTTAGTAGGTACACTAATCCTTTCCTGGATAACTTATTTTTTGGCATTAGCCTTTAAGGATTCAGGTTCTTCTTTACTTTACGCAAACATATTTTCTTTTTTGTTGGCTTTGTTGATAATACTTTTTATTGCTTTTTTGCAAAAAAAACGTATAGAGAAGTTTTTATATAATATTAAAAGGCGGATATCCATAAATATTAAGAAATCAGAATGGTTTGTAATAATAGCTTCAACTATATTTTGGGCTTTCTTTATAAACCGTTCTTTATTTATAGATGGAGACATACTCAAGGTAGGAGTTTCTGCTTTCAGTGATTTTGGTGCTAACCTGCCTGTAATCCGTTCATTCTCTTTAGGTAGTAACTTCCCCACACAATACCCTCATTTTCCTGATGGTACAATCAGATATCATTTTATGTTTTATTTTATGGCAGGCAACCTTGAATATCTAGGATTACCCTTGCCACAAGCCTTAAATATCCCGAGCATTCTTTCTCTAATATGCTTAAATATGCTGTTATATTCTCTTGCAACCTTTCTAACCAAGAAGATACTTGCAGGCATTATTACTTGTGTACTTTTTACTTTTCGAAGCTCCTTTTCTTTTTTCACATTCGCAAGCGAGTTTTCGAGTCCTAATGATTTTTTATATGCAATAGCTAAAAATAGAAATGCTGACGGTACTTTTAGAGAACATATAGGTAATACTCTTAATGAAGGATGGGGGCTTTGGACACAGAAAGTATATATTAATCAAAGACATTTTGCTTTTGCTCTTGGCCTTTTTATCCTATCCCTTTTTCTCATGCTCCCTATTTTTGTAGATACAATAGAATATATTAAAAAGCAAATTAATAATGTCAAAAAAGGATATAAAAGTGAATTTTCAAGCACAAATAGATCTATTATTATAGAGTATATTATTACCATTATGTTTTCAAAAAAAGCTTGGGTATTCAAATCAATAATGCCCTGTGTACTAGCAGGACTCATACTTGGTCTTTTGGCATTTTGGAATGGAGCTGTAGTAATTGGTGCAATTTCTGTATTATTTATAATGGCAGCACTTTCAAAGCACAAGCTTGAATATCTTATAACTGCAGTAATTACATTTATTCTTTCAACTTTACAATCAAGACTTTTTGCTGGCACTGGAACAGGAGTTGTTTCTTTACAGTACACTCCTGGATTTTTAGCTAAGTCAGATAGTTTACACCATATTCTCTCATATTTCATAGAGCTATTAGGAATTCTCCCTTTTATTCTTGTTGGAGTATATATTGCATATACAGTACGCAAAAGAAAGTGGATTGGTATTTTACTTTCAAGTATCTCGATAATAATTCTCATAATGTTTATGCCAGCTATTAACTTATTTTGGAAAGTAATAATATTAGGAGCTTACTTTTGCTTTCTTGCTGTTATTTTTATGAAAGATAATAATATTCATGTGAGTGATATGTCTGTGTTTTTGATTCCGGTTTTTCTAAGTCCAATAATTTTAGCGTCAACCCTTCAACTAACACCAGATATTACTGTGAACCATAAATATATTATGCAATCGGTCATGCTTCTAAATATACCCGTTGCTGATTTACTATCTGAATTGTTTAAACCCAAGAAAATCTCCAATTTCATTGCTCTTTACCTAGCATTTTTGCTAAGTTGTACAGGTATCGTAGATATGATAACTCTTTATAATCTTGACAAAAACAATGTTTCTTATAACCAAAGAGATGCCGTTCACGTTTGGGTAAAAAATGAGACAAATCCTGACGATATATTTCTTACTCATTATATGACGCATTACGGAGCCCCAATGTCAATAATGCTAGCAGGTAGGAGCGTTTATAATGGTTATCCATACTTTACTATAACTGCAGGCTATGATATTAGCACAAGAGAGAAGGTTATGAAAAAGATTTATAACTCAACAGTTCCGGATGAATTAAGACAGCTTGCAGTATCCGAAGGTATTGACTATATTGTTGTTGAAGAACAAAATCGGGAAGCTACAGAGTATGATCTTGATGAAAGTATTTTTAAAGAGTTATTTACAATTGCTTTTCAAAGCAATGATATCACTATATATGAAGTAAAATAGTAGGCAAAATAAAAATATTAATACTATAATATACTAAATGTAATAAATCAGATAATATGTCTTTGGAGGCTTGATTATATGAAAATAGCTATTATTGGTGCAGGCGCAACTGGTCTTACTGCTGGTTGGAAATTATCCGAGAAAGGTCATAGTGTTACTGTTTATGAAAAATCAGATAAGTTAGGTGGCTTAGCAGCGGCTATTCCTATAGGCGACGATCTGCTGGAAGTGTATTATCATCATATATTTACAAATGACACCATTATAATTGATGCAATAAAAGAACTTGGTCTTGAAAATGACCTTAAATGGTATGAGCCATCAAATGTAATTTATATAAACAATGAAATATACCCCTTCACCTCCCCTATAGATCTTTTAATGTTTAAACCTTTGTCATTTATTAGCAGAGTACGAATGGGGTTGATGGTGATAAAGGCTTGGTTTATTAAAGATTATCTGTCTATTGAAGACACAACAGCAAAAGATTGGATTGTTAGGAATGCTGGTGAGGAAAGTTATAAATGTGTATGGGAACCCCTCTTAAATTCTAAGTTTGATATAGATAGCGATAAAATTGCTGCAACTTGGATATGGAATAAATTTAAACTTCGCGGCTCAAGCAGAGGGAAAAACATAAACAAGGAACTTTTAGGGTACATGGATGGAAGCTTTATAAAATTGTATGAAGCTATGGCTAACAAAATTAAAACAAATAAAGGTGAAATTCGTCTTAATGATGGTGTTACAGAAATATCTAAAGCCCACGATAAATTTACAGTAAAAAGCGCCTCTGGTACTGAAGAATATGACAATGTTATCTTTACAGCATCACCTGAAAAGCTATCATATGTCATAAAAGGAATGGGACAGCACTACCTTGACAAGCTTAGAAAAATCAAATACAAAGCAAATATTTGTGCTATTCTTGAGCTTTCTGAAAGTCTGTCTCCAAATTACTGGATGACGGTTGCAGACAAGGAGATACCCTTCGTTTTGGTCATTGAACATAGTAAATTGATCAAAAATCATAAATATAACTCTCACATTGTTTATCTATCAAGGTATTTAGATACAACAAATAAGCTTTTCATCCAAGATGATGAAGAAATAAAAGAATTGTTTATTAAAGGACTTAAAAAGATTTTTCCTGATTTTAAAGAAGAATGGATTAAAAATATTCATATTAACAGAGCAAAGGATTCACAACCTGTGGTAAGGACTGGTTACTCTAAACTCATACCTGATATTAAAACTCCTATGGAGGGTTTATACTTGACATCTATGTCGCAAATTTATCCTGAGGATCGTGGGCAGAATTATGCTATACGCAGCGGTCTTGAAATAACCGAGTATTTTGAAACAATGAACGATTAGAATTTATTTATAATCAACTTTATGAGATAACTAAAAAGGTATTCAATACACTTGGCTGATTAAACGAGAGGAAGATATTATGAGTATTTTATGTTCTGTTGTTGTTCCAATGTATAATGAAGAAGAAGTAATTCCGGTGACATATCAACGCCTTACAGATGTCATGGAAAAAGCCAACGTCAATTATGAAATAATATTTGTAAATGACGGCTCCAGAGACAAAACAGCCGAATTACTAAATGAGATATGCGACAATGACAAACGCGTTAAATTATTAGATTTTTCACGAAATTTCGGACACCAAATTGCTATAACTGCAGGTATGGACTATAGCTGCGGACAATGTATAGTTGTTATTGATGGAGACTTGCAGGATCCGCCAGAACTTATTCCAGCAATGATTGAAAAATGGAAAGACGGATATGATGTAGTATACGGTAAGAGAATATCACGTCAAGGTGAAAGCATTTTTAAGAAGCTTACTGCTGCTATATACTATCGGCTTTTAAGAAGTATGACCGATGTAAGCATACCTGTTGATACGGGTGATTTTAGGTTAATTGATAGGAAAGTGTGTGACGCATTAAAAGAAGTTAAAGAGCGAAACCGATATGTTAGAGGACTAATAAGCTGGCTAGGATTTAAACAAACTTCCATTGAATTTGAACGACAAGAGCGTTTTGCAGGTGAAACTAAATACCCTCTAAGAAAAATGTTAAAACTGGCTTTCGATGGAATTACAACATTCTCTTATAAGCCGCTAAAGTTAGCATCTTATATTGGAACTATAATTTCATTAGGAAGTTTTGCATATCTCATTTTTGTAATTGTACAGCGTTTATTCTTCCCTGAAACCGTACAACCTGGTTGGGCTTCAACTCTCGCAGTGAGCTTATTCTTTAATGGTATAACTCTACTGATGCTGGGGATTATGGGTGAATATGTAGGCCGCATTTATGATGAAGTCAAAGGAAGACCTTTGTATATTATAAAGGAAACAAAAAACATAGATNATGATAAGAATAAAGATNTATAAAGTATTGATATTATTAACATCGCTACTAAATCATAACATCGCAAAATGCTAAAATAAAGGCTTTTGCGATGTTTTCTTATTAAATATCACCCATATTAAAAATAAGTCTGAGTAGATTGAATACCACTTTTCATAACTAGTCCACGCAAGAATCGATTATACATGGCCGGACACTTTAGATTTTTGGCGTAAATACCCCTTTTTAGTTTAGTGATGCTCTTTGAATAGTCTTTCTGAAATCCATTAATTCCCTCGTTCAAAGCATTGCCCAGGTAATATGCACTTCTCATTGCAAAGCTAATACCTTCTGCTGAGCTTGGACTAATAAGGCCTGCTGCCTCCCCCACTAAAGCACAATGCTTGTTGCCTGTTATTATAGATGACGTGTGGCGGGGTCTGTATATAAAAGCCCCTTCGCGCATTATTTTCTTTCCATAGGTTAATCCTCTATCTCTAAGCTTCATTTTTAACATTTTAAACCTATCAAGGGCCAGATTATTCTTTTCTAAAGCAGAACCAATTATCAATACATTTCCTTTTGTTATTGTCCAAGAATAAAAGTCTGTAATAGTTGAATCAAAAATGGCACCATACCACGGTAATTGTGTTTCTGTTTCAAACCATTCTTGTATAGCAACATAATTGTCCGGCATTTTTTTATCAGGGAACAAATTCTTTCTTACCATTGAATTTCCGCCATCTGCACCCACTATTAGCCGTGTATTTTCTTCGTAAGTCTTCCCATTGTATGTAAAAGTAAACTGAATACCAGTTGGTGTACTTTTACATGATTTAAATGTACAATTCAACGCTAAATCAACATTATTGGGTATGTTAGAAAGAAGCCATTGCTCAAAAGCAAGGCGATCCATATTAAAATAGAAACGTTGGTAATAACGTTCAATTTTATTATCAAAATCCATTGTTCTGACTAAAAAAAGCTGAGGATCAACTAAAAGAGCTGCGGGCACAGACATCCCCATGGAACCTATAATTTTCTGCGCATCTGGTGCTAATAACCCACCACAACATTTGGAATTACAGTTATTAGCAGTAACATCCCTTTTATCAAGAAGTAAAACTTTATAGCTTTTATCTAAAATACGTGCTAAAGTGCATCCGGCTGGTCCGGCTCCAATGATGACTATATCGTATGACATTTAAACAACCTCACTAAACAAAATCAATTCAACTACTTATTCAATTGTGTTGCTATAACTTTTGACATGTTACATATCTAAGTTCATTGTACAATGCTTAAGTATAACTATATATATTTATTTTGTGGAATAACTTAAATATTAAGACCTATAGACCTAATTCTTTACATAATTTTTTAAAAAAAATACGATGTGTTGTTCTACACATCGTATTTGGTGGGAGAAGGTGGATTCGAACCACCGAAGCTATCAGCAACAGATTTACAGTCTGCCCCCTTTGGCCGCTCGGGAACTCTCCCATAATTTTTATTGCCGTAAGGCGAACAATTAATATAATACAGTAGCATTCTATCTTTGTCAATATCGAATTTAAGAAATTTTAAAAAAGTTGTGTTTCCCTGTCAGCATTTGGCATATGCCCAAATTTTAGTTTGTTTTGCGTGCATGTTGTATTCTGTTTCCCTGTCTTCATTTGCCATATGCCTAAACTACTGTTCATTTTACCATATTTAGTCGTATAACTCCCAGTTTTAACTGTGGAGAGTGAAGTGCATGCTGTAATCCTTTGGTTTTGAAAAACACAACTTAGAAACAGCATGCACATACTGCGTCAAAAATATTCTTTATTTTATTAATCGATCTATCTTTCCATAAGATATTCCTGTTTTACTGCGTCCTGAAGTAAATCCTCTACATATTTCCAAATCTTTTCTGAACTATCCTTTATTCTACCGTTTCTTTCTATGACTTGATCTAAGAAAATCCCATGATCCTTCCAGGACTTTCCATCAGCTGTATAATTTAAAAGAACAGGTTGAAGTCTATCCAGTGCGGCTGCATACTTTGCCTCAGGAGTCTCCATTAGCTCAAACTCTTCCCAAAGGTCATACATCATTTGGCATTGTTCTTTGGGGAGCATTTCAAATATACGCTTTGCGCATTTTTCTTCCCTCTCCCTCTTATCTAACTTAGCCTTTTCATCATAGCAATAGGTGTCACCTGCATCAATTTCAACCAAATCATGCATTAGAACCATTTTTATAACTTTTAATATATCAACTTCTTCTTCCACATGCTCAGCAAGTAAGAACGCCATAATTGCAAGGTGCCACGAGTGTTCTGCATCATTTTCATAACGGGATTTATCAGTTATCAATGATTGCCTATATATAGTCTTGAGCTTATCGATTTCCAGTATAAATGAAATTTGTTGTTTTAATCTTTCCATAGTCCCCACCTTAATTATACTAATTTTTCCATCAGATTAATGCTACGTTCCACAAATGCAGATAATTCATCGGGCTCCATTTGCTTATTATTTAGAAGTGCTATATCATAAATATGTTTTACTATTAATTCACGCTCTTCCTTCTTTCCCTCATCGTCAATACTATCAACTAACGCCTTTACAAGTTTACTATTTCGATTAATAACCAAAGTTTCCTCAGAAGGGAACATATTCTCCATGCCCGCACCTATACTTGCATACATCTTGCTCATCTCCTGCATTCTTCTGGATTGTTCTGATAGAAGTATCAGCGCAGGTGTTGATTCGGTTTTCAATCTTTCAACTTGTAGCTTTAAATCCTTAATGTTTAGTGTTTCGCTAAATAGTTTTTCGATTTTTTCAGCTATTGCTTTAGATTGGTCTTGGTTATCGTCTTCACTTTCATCCTTCAAGTTTGAAGTTAAGTCTGCGTCAATTCTAAGGAACTTAATATCTTTGTTTTCAGACTCAAGAAAACTGATAAAATGGTTATCTATCATCGTATCTAAAACAAGAGCTTCCATTTCATTTTCTTTGAACATTTTTATATACTGGCTCTGTTGGTTCATATCATTTACGTAATAAACAGTATTTTCGTGATTTTCTTTGTTCTTTTCAAGATATTTATTTAAAGTAATGAACTCATCATTAATGGTTTTAAATATGACAATATCTTTAACTCGCTCATAAAACCTGCTCTCACGCATGCACCCATATTTAACAAAAGGATTAATATCAGCCCAGTATTTAGTATAATTATCAAACTCTCTCTTATACAAAAGAGTAAGCTTATCAGCCACTTTTTTAGTAATGTGGCGCGAAATCATCTTGATATAACCCTCATCTTGAAGATAACTACGTGAAACATTCAATGGAAGATCCGGACAATCAAGCATTCCTTTTAGCATCAACAAGTACTCTGGGATAACTTCTTTTATATTATCTGCAACAAAAACCTGATTATAATATAACTTAATTTTCCCGTCCATAATTTCAGGCTCATTGCTTAATTTAGGAAAGTATATAATTCCTTGCATTCTGAAAGGATACTCCATATTAAGATGAATCCAAAATAGAGGCTCTTGAAAATCAAAGAATGTTTCGCGATAAAACTCCTTGTATTCTTCGTCTGTACAGTCTTTAGGACTCTTCTTCCACAGAGGATTCGGATTATTTATGGGTTTGATTTCTTCTTTTTTATCTTCCTTTGATTCTTTCTTTTTTTCATCCTCGTCAACTAAATAAAGCTCATAGGGTAAGAAAGAAAAATACTTTCTTAATATCTCATTCATTTTGTAGTATTCAGTATATTCCTTGCTTTCATCATCCACATAAATAGTAACGGTAGTACCAACAGTATCTCTTTCAGAGCCTGTCATTTCATATTCGGTATCCCCTGAACTAATCCAACGAACAGCTTGGGCGCCCTCTTTATATGATAATGTGTCTATTTGAACTTTTGTCGCAACCATAAATGCTGAATAAAAACCTAAACCGAAATGACCTATAATCTGTTGTTCATCTGTCTTATCTTTGTACTTTTCAATAAAATCCTTAACACCCGAAAATGCTATCTGGTTAATATACTTCTTAACCTCTTCATTGGTCATTCCTATACCGTTATCAATTACTTTTATGGTTCCAGCATCTTTACTAATGGATACTGTTATTTGATAATTTTGACTAATATCAGGATCTGCCTCACCAATATCTTGCAGTTTTTTAAGTTTGCTTATTGCATCGGAAGAATTTGAAACAATCTCTCTTACAAATATATCCTTTTCCGAATACAACCACTTCTTTATTATTGGGAAAATATTCTCGGTGCTTATTGAAATGTTACCTTTTTCATTAATCATGCAAAACCCTCCTAAGCTTATTATCATTTGATTTGAAATATTTGATATATAAAGCTGCTATCTGCGCCTTTTTCAGCTCATTAAAAAAGCAACAAGTCAACTTATTGCTTTTNTAGCAAAATGTTAATGTAGAAATATTAACCAATTGCGCCCTATATAAATATAATAAACATTTGACATTACAATGTCAACACTTTTTTAGCACTCTAATGTCTCGAGTGCTAAAAGTGTGTTACTGTCTACATTTTGTCTATCTCTGCTATTAACTCGCTTACTATTTTGTCCTCAGGAATTTTTCTAATTATTTGTCCTTTTTTAAATAGTATTGCACAGCCATCCCCACCTGCAATTCCAATATCGGCTTCTTTCGCTTCTCCAGGACCATTAACTGCACAACCCATAACTGCTACTTTTATTGGTTTTTCAGTGTTTTCTAAAGCACTTTCTACCTGTTCAGCAATAGAAATAAGATTGATTTTTGTTCTACCACATGTTGGACATGAGATAAACTCTACTCCATGACTATGTAAACCTAATGATTTAAGTATGGCTTTACCAGCCTTAATTTCTTCCACCGGATCTCCAGTTAATGAAACCCTTATTGTATCACCTATTCCATCAGCAATTAAAGACCCTATTCCAACAGCTGATTTAATGGTCCCCTGATATACCGTTCCTGCCTCTGTAACGCCCAAATGAAGTGGGTATGGTACCTTTTCAGACATTAATTTGTATGCTGCTATGGTCAATGCAACATCTGAAGCTTTCAAAGAGATGACAATGTCACTAAAATTATGCTCTTCTAATATATATACATGCTTTAGCGCACTTTCTACAAGTGCTGCAGGAGTAATACCACCATATCGGTCCAACAGTTCTTTTTCAAGTGAGCCTGAGTTTACACCTATACGAATGGGTATTTCACGTTCTTTTGCACATGAGATAACACTTTCCACCCTGTCTTTAGATCCAATATTTCCTGGGTTTATCCTTACTTTATCTGCTCCATTTTCCATAGCGGTTAAAGCCAGACGGTAATCAAAATGAATATCAACTACCAGAGGAATTTGAATTTGCTTTTTTATCTCTTTAATTGCCATAGCTGCTTCAATATCTGGCACAGCTACACGTACAATATCACAACCTGCTTCCTCCAGGCTTTTTATCTGACTAGCAGTAGCTTTTATATCAGATGTTTTTGTGTTGGTCATGGATTGTACTGTTATGGCAGAATCACCACCAATAAAAACATCTCCAACTCTAACCTTATTAGTTTTTTTTCTTACTATCATCTTATTCATATTAGAAACCTCTAAATAATTTTGGGATATCATTAAATAAAGTGGCAATCATGAGCGCTATTAACAACGCAAATCCTACCAGAGAAATCCATGCTTCCTTTTCAGGTGGGATGGGTTTCTTTCTAATTTTTTCTATTAGTATTAGAAACAACTTCCCACCGTCAAGAGCTGGAAAAGGAAGTAAATTCATAACCCCAAGGTTTAAGCTTAAAAAGGCGGAAATTTGCATTAGATAGAGAATTTTTTCGGATAATCCTCTCCCCATATCCACAACTTCACCTATATACGATACAATTCCTACTGGACCTGAAAGATCACTGAAATTTGCTTTTCCTGTAAATAACCAACCAATACTATAAAAAACACTCCTCATTGTTGATATGGAATAGTTAATTCCGCTGGTTATAGCGCCCCAGAAACCACCTTTTTTGTACTCATATTGAACACCCAAGTCAAAATATGTTTGACTTGCAACAGGCACTACATCATGAACGGTGATAATATCACCATTTCTATCAACGGTAATCTCCACGGGTTGATCCTTTGTCTGTTGAAGATGATTTAGTAAATCGTCTCTTTGACTTACTGTTACGTCATCAACTCTTATTATTACATCACCTGCAATAAGACCTGCCATGTCTGCAGGCGATCCTTTTTCCACACCTTGAATGATGTTGTTTGCCTTACCATCAGTCATCCCAACACTTACACCGATCAAATAAACTGGGGCGGTTTCCTTTGGAGTAACGGTTGTTTGTTGCACTCCTTTTACACCTTCACGTCTATATGAAACTTCTACAGGTTCACCTTCGGATACATATAAAAACAAAGATAAATCACTGGGGTAAAAAACATGTTTTTTGTCATATGATACGATTTTGTCACCAACCATTAGACCCGCTTCTTTTAATGCTGAATCTTCACTCATCATGGATATTGTGTTGGTATTATATCCAAGGCTAAAAGAAATAACTGTCATAATGATAATAGCTATAACAATATTCATTGTCGCACCTGCGGCAACAACTAATGCCCTTTTCCATGCTGGCTTCTTATTGAACGCACGTTCATCATCCGAGTCTTCTTCTTCACCTTCCATGCGAACAAAGCCTCCCATAGGAATTGCACGTATAGAGTATTTAGTTTCACCTTTCCCCCAGGAAAAAAGCTTGGGACCCATGAAAATCGAAAACTCTAATACTTTAATATCAGCCCAACGAGCCACAACAAAATGCCCAAGTTCATGTATCAGTATTAAAAAGCTTAACGCAATAATAGCCCATAGAATGTTCATATCATTTAAAACCTACTTTCTTTTTGAAATAAAGTCTATAATCCAGTATACTTTTATCAAAATACATCTATTACTTAAAGTCATGCATTACTATTCTCAAAATTTTTTCATTGTTTTTTAGAATTTCCACTTTAACAGTATTCCATCCTATTGATTACTCTTTTCAAATGTTTTCATTGTCTCCTCACGTGCTAATTTGTCTATTTCTATTATATCGTTCAGTGAGGGATTAATACTCACATTGTGCTCTGTCATTACTGTTTCAATCAACTCCATTATTTGTATAAAGGAAATTTTCTCATTCAAAAATAGAGAAACGGCAACCTCATTAGCTGCATTCATAACAACTGGTAAACTCCCACCAACTTCTGCTGCAGTCATTGCCAAATACAAACATTTAAATACATTAGGATCAGGCTTTTCGAATGTTAGTGTTTTTGTTATATCAAAATCCACTCTTCCAAAACTGTTATTACAACGCTCAGGCCATGTTAAGGCCAACTGAATAGGAATTCTCATATCTGGAGCGCCTATCTGTGCCATTATAGAGCCATCCCGGAAGGATACCATTGAATGAATTATACTTTGGGGATGAACCAAAACTTCTATTTTAGATAAGTCCGTATCAAATAGCCATTGAGCTTCAATAACTTCAAGCCCTTTATTCATCATTGTAGCCGAATCCACTGTTATTTTATTTCCCATTGACCAGTTAGGGTGGTTTAAAGTCTGCTCTAAGGATACATGTTCAAGTTGTTCTTTAGTATAACCGCGGAAGGGTCCACCCGATGCTGTCAATATTAACTTCTCTACATCTTCAGCTCTATTGCCCCATAAGCATTGAAAAAGAGCCATGTGCTCACTATCGACAGGCAATATATCAACATTATTTTTCCTTGCTGCCTCCATTACAAGTTTTCCTGCTGTAACCAGAGTCTCCTTATTTGCAAGGGCAATATTTTTACCTGCTTCAATTGCCTTCATGGTAGGAATTAAACCCGCAATCCCAACAACTGATGTAAGAACGGTATCAGCTTCTTGTGTTGTAACAAGTTCAACCATACCTTCAATTCCCCATACTACTTTCGTGTTTGTATCTTTTAAGCGGATTTTCAGTTCTTTTCCTTTATCATGATCCATAACTGACACGATAAGGGGTTTATATTTTCTTGTTTGTCTTTCAAGTAAATCAATACTATTAGCAGCTGAAAGACCTACTACATTAATATTGAGATTATCACAAACTTCAAGAGCTTGTGTTCCTATTGAGCCTGTTGAACCTAAAATAACTAAATTTCTTGTCATATAAATATCTCCAAAAATCAATATATTAGCAAATTAATATAGAAGTATACTGCTGGTGCTACAAAAAGCAAGCTGTCAATTCTATCAAGAATCCCACCATGTCCTGGCATAATATGCCCAAAATCTTTTATGTTAACACTTCTTTTTATAGCTGATGCAGTCCAATCGCCCAATTGAGCAACAATACCACACAAAAGACCAATAATTATGTAATGATATATATTAACATTAAGGCTGGTAACATTGTTTATGTAAAGGGCTCCGTATAAAGTGACACATATAATGCCGCCAATAACACCACCTATACAACCAGCTACTGTTTTATTTGGGCTTACTTCAGGTAATACCTTCTTCTTGCCAAAAAACTTCCCAATAAAATATGCAAAAGTATCTGTAGAAAAAGCACCAATAAATGCTACCCAAGATAATTCATACCCATTGTCCATCAGTCTTACCAATAAAATAAAAGACAAAAGGAACGGTATGTATATTAACCCCAGTAATGTAATGGCTATATCTTCTAATTTCAATTCTTTGTAACGAAAAACTATTTGAACAAGCATATAAATAGTTAAAATGTAAACTATTAGATAAATAATATCCTTTTGAAATATAAAATTAAAAAAATTAGCTAAGACAATATTACTGTTATTCACAAAAGCACGGCTTATATATAAGAGAAATAAAGTACATACGATAAAACCTACACTATTGATTGGATGAAAATCAGCCTTCCTTAGAGCATGATAAAACTCATACAATGCTATTAGGGAGGCTATAAAAATAACTATCCCCATAACAAATGGTGTCAGACGCATAATTACAAACAAGATAACTGCAGCAATTACACCGCTGATAATTCTAGTTCTCAATTATTTACACCTGCTTTCTATTTAAGCCACCAAAACGTCTGTTTCGCCTTTGATATTCAGCAATTGCTTCTTTAAAATGTTTTTCTCTAAAATCCGGCCACAAAACTTTTGGGAAATAAAACTCAGAATACGAACACTGCCAGATAAGAAAATTACTTATACGCATTTCCCCACTTGTTCGTATTAATAAATCAGGATCGGGTACATCTTCAGTATATAACCTTTTCTGAATATCTTCCTCAGTTATATTATCCTTGCTTAGTATTCCTTTTTGAATATCATCTGCAATTTTTTGAGTGGCCTGCAATATATCCTGACGCCCACCATAGTTTAATGCAATTATTATATTCATTTGATCTTTATCTATGGTATTCTTCTCTATTTTGTCAATTTGATCTATCATCTCTTTGGACAAACCTTGTCTACTACCTATTATTCTAATACGTANATTTTTATCATTAGTCTCTTCTTCTGCACTTTTCAAATATTTGAGGTAGAGATCCATTAATCCATCCACCTCGGTTTTAGGTCTTGACCAGTTTTCACTTGAAAACGCAAAAAAAGTAATGTATTTTACACCCATATCATAAGCTAACTCTATTGTCCTCTTTACAGCATTTGCGCCTTCCTGGTGACCTACACTTCTGGGAAGTCCACGATTTTCGGCCCATCGCCCATTTCCATCAAGAATGATTGCTATATGTTTAGGTATATTATTCATGTCAATATCAATCTTTTTTTTAAATAACGCCATAGGTTTCACTATCCTTTTATCAGCATAATAATTGAGAATCTGTTATCCTCTTCAAATTAGTGTCCTTTATAAGATTACAACTACTTTGGTTGTTTTGTATAGGGTTACAACCTCTTTCATTGTAATAAAAAACCAATAACAGTATACCAGAAAAAACATATGCGGTCTATAAAACACTACACAAGGCTTATACAATGCAACCTAATACATATTAGTGTTGTGCAATATCTTTTTTCATATCTTCCATGACCTTTAGTGCCCTTTCGGATATAAGCCTATTTTTAACGCGTTTATCCCTAATCTTAATTGGTTTTCCATTCGAATCAAGGTGTTTGAATGGTTCCATTATCCCAAAGTTTATATTCATAGGTTGAAACTTACCCAAAGCCGAATTTGAAACATAGTTGGACAACGCTCCAATAGCAGTTGTGTTGGGAAAATAGATTTCGTCTAATCCAGTTAAAACCCTGTATGCATTAATACCAGCAACTAACCCTGATGATGTGGATTCAACATATCCTTCAACCCCTGTTATCTGCCCTGCAAAATAAATGTTTTGTTTTCGTAATAGACGATAGGATGGCGATAAAAGTTCAGGCGAATTTATAAATGTATTACGGTGCATAACTCCATATCTTACAAATTCAGCATTTTCGAGGGCAGGTATCATTGAAAAGACCCTTTTTTGCTCACCCCATTTTAGACGTGTTTGAAATCCTACAATGTTGTATAGAGTTCCTTCTTTATTATCCTGCCTTAATTGTACTATTGCATAGGGCATTTTTTCTGTTTTGGGATCGATTAGCCCAACGGGCTTTAGTGGACCATATCTAAGCGTGTCAGGACCTCTTTCAGCCATAATCTCCAAGGGCATACATCCTTCAAATATTTGCTTCTTTTCAAAGTCTTTTATTTCTGCAGTTTCTGCATTCATCAATTCTTCATAAAATGCAATGTACTCATCTTTGTTCATGGGACAATTAATATAGTCAGCATCTCCTTTGTCATAGCGAGATGCTATAAATGCTTTATTCATATTTATACTTTCAGCTCTTACAATTGGAGCTGCAGCATCAAAAAAAGAGAACGAATCTTTACCAGTAATAGTTGCTATTTGCTCAGATAGCGCATCAGAAGTTAGAGGTCCGGTAGCTATAATTGTTAAGTCCTCATCATCAATACTAACAACCTCTTGCTCTATGACATCAATGTTAGGGTTACTTTTAATTTTTTCTGTAATACATTTTGAGAACTGCTCTCTATCAACAGCTAAAGCCCCTCCTGCTGGTACAGCAGTTTCGTCCGCACACTGTATAATCAAAGAACCCATTAGTCTTAATTCTTCTTTCAGCAGACCCACTGCATTTTCAATTTGATTTGAGCGGAATGAATTAGAGCAAACAAGCTCTGCATAAGTGTCTAGAGTATGAGCAGGGCTTTTCTTTTTTGGCTTCATTTCATAAAGAGTTACCTTCCCGCCTCTTTTTGCAATTTGCCATGCTGCTTCACATCCAGCAAGTCCAGCTCCGACTACATTTATTCTTTTTTCCACACAGCAACACCTTTCTATTCTTTTAGTGTTTATTAGATTAAATAAACTACTTTTTCATCCTGTTGAATTTATTTCTATTCTATAACCTAATAATTTATATCGCAAAGTTATATTAAATATAGCATAATACCAAAACTAAATATAACTTTTTCTTAATTNTATCGTATTATTCAAAGAGATTGCTTCGTCCTTACGACGAATATAACTCAAGGCAGGATAAAAAATGTTCTACATGGTCGGATTGCTTTCGCTCTNATAGCTAATTCGGAAAATTCATCTGAAGCAAGCCCGGTAGTAAGTGTTGCATTTTTGATAAAACTATGCGAAACTAAGGTAAATTTCGCAAACAAATATAGTGGAGGTTATATGACAAACTTTGTTAAGCTGATAATATTAGCACTTGTTGGCGGCTTTATTGGTTGGATAACAAATTTAATAGCAATAAAATTATTGTTTAGGCCACACAACCCTTTTAAATTGCCCTTCGGCTATAAGATACAAGGTGTTATTCCTGCAAGAAAACAAGAGCTTGCAGTTTCAATTGGCAATGTTATAGAAAAACAATTGTTAGCTCCTGATGAAATAGTGCAAAGTCTTATATCTGAGGAAGATATAAATTCACTGAAAACAGCCATCACAACAAATGTGATTAAAATTCTAAAGGATAAGCTGCCTGTTTTTCTCCATAAATTTACCGACAATACAATAAAAAAGCAACTTGATTCGTTTATGGAAAAAGACGGTGATCGTTACATACACGAAATGATTGAAAGTATGGTTACAGGTGCTACAGAAAATCTCAAAATATCCGATATGGTTGTTGAAAAAATAAATGCTTTAGATCTTGATTCTTTTGAATCTATGGTTTTAAGTGTTGTTAAAAAAGAGCTTAAGCATATAGAATATCTTGGTGCTATTTTAGGTTTTGTAATAGGTCTGATTCAAGGATTTATTATGTTATTATTTTAACTGTAATAATAATCACCTCTCTTTTTTCAAGAAAGGTGATTATTTGCATACAACGTATTATTCGCTTTCTATTGCTTTTTGTGCAAAGGAATTATCAACTACCTTGTTAAATGGAGCAAACTCCGACAATTCACCAGCTTCTTGCATTACCTTTTGCAAACGAATAAGCGATTCTTCTTTCATTACAGGTGTCTTACACCATGTGTCCTGATCTTTGTATCGTCTAACAACGGTCTCAAGTAAGTCAATTTCTATATCAGGGAATGAATCTTTTATTGCTTCTGCTACTTCCCTGTCCGAACTGTTTTCAATCCATTGCTGTGCTTTATAAATTGCATTTGTAAATGACTGGATAACATCAGGATTTTTTTCAATGTAACTTTTTTTAGCATAATATGCCGTATACGGTATTTCTCCGCTAGCTTCTCCCATGGATGCAACTATGTATCCAGTCCCTTCTTTTTCGAAAGTAGATGCAACTGGCTCAAATAATGTTACATAGTCCCCCATACCAGAAAGAAAAGCTCCCCCCATTAATGCAAACTGTATTGAAGTATCCACTTCAACATCTTTTCCGGGATATAGATTATTTTCTTTGAGTACATATTCAAGTGTCATTAGTGGCACTCCACCTTTTCTTCCACCAATAATGAATTTCCCTCTTACATCTTCCCATTTAAAATCTGGCATGGGCTCCCTCGCCACAAGGAATGAGCCATCTCTTTTTGTCAGCTGTGCAAAAACTACACCATAGTCGTCTTTTCCTTCATTGTATACATAGATACAGGCTTCAGGACCTGAAAAACCTATATCAGCATGCCCGGATAGTACTGCTGTCATTACCTTATCTGCTCCTGCACCGTTTACCAGTGTAATCTTTAGCCCCTCTTCTTCAAAAAATCCTTTGTTTATAGCCACATATTGAGGTGAATAAAAAATTGAGTGAGTAACCTCATTTAAAGTAATTTCTTTTAGTTCTTTCGTACCACACCCTGGTAGAATTAACAATATTACCAGCGACAAGATTAAAAAGAAACGTGCTAATTTCATATCAGTACCTCCATATTTAATATTTTTTTGAAATCCATTTTCCCAGTGTTTGCACACCGAAATACATAAATGCTGCTAAAACAGCTAAAACCACAACACTTGTCATCACAAGATCCAGTTGAAACACCTGACCACCATAGACGATTAAATACCCCAGACCCGCTTTGGATACCAGAAACTCACCTACAATTACACCAACCCATGATAAACCAACATTAACTTTTAAAGCATTCATTATTACTGGAAACGATGAAGGTAGAACCACTTTGGTCAGAATCTGCTTTTTGCTTGCATCAAAACTTTGTACTAACCTTATTTTTTCAGCATCTGTTTCCAGAAAACCTGTATATACTTCAAGCACAGTAACAATTAGAGAAACAGCGATTGTAATTGTGATAATTGCTACAGACCCAGCTCCCATCCACACGATAAATACCGGTCCAAGAGCAATCTTTGGTAAAGCATTCATAACTACAAGGTAGGGTTCCAATACTTTTGAGCATGTTTCGGATAGCCATAAGATAATGGCAATTATAATTCCAAAAACTGTTCCTAATAAAAATCCCACCATGGTCTCCCATAAGGTAGTCCAAACATGAACAAACAACGAACCATCTTTAGATAATCTTAAAAAAGTATTAACCATGCGACTTGGACTGCTAAATATGAATGGATCGATCAAGTTAAGTCTTGTCAACACTTCCCAAACAACAAATATTGATATTAGNAAAAATATTTGAAGAACTATAATAAGTCTCTTTTTTGTTTTTAACTTGTGTAAATATTTTTTTTGTTCAATTGATACTTCTTCATACATGTACATCAAGCTCCTTCCATACCTGATTGAAATATTGTCTGAACAAAGGAGCTTCCCTTGATGAAAGAGGAGTTCTATCTTCTATATCAAAATTTACATCGAGCTGCATTTTAATCTTCCCCGGACGTTTCGACATTACGTATAGACGTTCTGACATACTAATAGCTTCAGAAATGTCATGAGTTACAATTATTGCTGTCTTGCCCTCTGTTTTAATTATCTTGTAGATATCATCATTAACAGCTAATCTTGTCTGATAATCCAATGCAGAAAAAGCTTCATCAAGCAGAAGTATATCGGGATCTACTGCGAGTGTTCGAATTAGAGCAGCTCTTTGGCGCATACCACCCGATAGCTGAGATGGATGGTGGTTCTTAAAGTTCTCTAAACCATATTTTTTTATTAGATACTCAACATGCTGCTTCCTGTCCTGTGTTAACTGATTTTGAATTTCCAAACCAAGAATCACATTTTTGTATATTGTTCGCCATTCAAACAAGCTATCGCGTTGGAGCATATAGCCTATTTTGGGGTTAACACCTGAAAGTTTCTCACCAAATATCGATATTTGTCCCGAGGAAGGCTCTAATAGCCCGGCAATTATTGATAAAAGGGTTGATTTTCCACAACCGCTTGGCCCAACAATTCCTACGAATTCTCCTTGAAAAACATCAAATGATATATTTTCAAGCGCTGCTATTTCTCCTCCTACTGTATGATATGTTTTTGAAATGTTTTCAACCTTGACAGCAGATACCAAAGAAATCCCCCCATTCCCTACATATTATATGCATTTAGCTTTCAGCGGGTTCCTTTGACAGTGTGCAAACATAATGTGTAATACATTATATAAATTAAGAAATTAAGCAGAGAAGATTTACGTTATGGAATACCAATATAGCAAACAGCCCTATCCAAAAGGGAATGATGCAGTAATACATCTAAATAAGATAATAAAAATAATAAAGCCGCTGTGAGCAGTATGGGCTATATAAAAGAATGAACTCAATAAAATCGCTGTGAAAAAAATGAGGTACATTAAATAATTAACATAAAAAACAAAAAAAATGTTGTAAACAAAAAAAGCCTACCAAAAGGATTGACATAGCAAATTCCCTTTTGTAGGCTTATATCCAAATATTCATGTTTCTATTAATATGTTGTATTCTATACTATGCTTTTAATTCATGTTTAGGATTTCTCTTGACTAAAACAGCAGCCTTTGTAATCGCAAGAATTACATCGACTTCGAACTGCAATTTTAAATTATCAATTTTTGAGTATACTTCACCTTTTTTAGTAACTACATATTTAGGTGGCAAGTCATTAAGTGCTTTTGCTGCAACATCAAGTTTGCATTTTTCACACTTACACATATTAATATCTTTTAAAACCACATCTAAATAATTACTAACTATCTCTTCCATATAGTTTTTTAGTTCTGCTCTGCTCATGTTAGTTCTCTCCTCACAACACCAAGACTTACTCAATATTATATATCAACTGATGCCAAATGTTAATGGATTATTAATATATATCTACATTTAAACATCAATAAATAATTAATTAAATGAATTTCTAATATGCTGTCTAAAGGGTATTGTTACTCTATCGGTTTTTGGTTAACAAATAACCTTTCAATAATTCTTTTCACACGAACGGTTATGGGCTCATGTTCATCAAGTGGTTCAACAAGAACTGTTGTTAGACCAAGCCTGTTTCCACCTCTTATATCGGTAAATAATTGGTCGCCTATAACTGCTGTTTCTTCAGGAATTAGCTTCAATTTAGACATAGCCTTTAGAAAACCACGCTTAGAAGGTTTAAATGCACGATACCTAGCATAGAGTCCCAGGTTCTCGTTAAAAACATCCACCCTTCTTTTTGTAGCATTTGATACGATTGCTGTTTGAATACCATTTTTCTGAAAATATTTTATGAGTTCTATTACTTTATCATCAGGTATCTTTTGCTTATGCGTTATTAATGTATTGTCAATATCAAGCAGAACACCTTTAATACCTCGTTCTTTTAACCAATTTATATCTAAAGAATATATCGATTTTACAAATATATCTGGTTGCAAGCCTTTGCCCATTGCCATCCTCCTTTGGTTTATGATACCAAAATTCATATTTCTATGCAATAATTAGTTTACATGTCAATATTTATTGTGATAGAATAAAAGGAAGCTAAAAAAATAATCATAAAGTATTCACTGGAAAATGTACTAAATTTATAATAAAAACTTTATTTGAACCATTATAGTTTAGTACATGTACTTTATAATAGCTTATTTTTGTGCAAAATACTACATAATATTATATAATATGCGACAGTATATGTTTTTTTATTTCAGAATTCAAAAGTTTAATTAATAGAGAAAAGGAGTGTGTGTTAGTATGAAAATCTCTATAGAGATGACAAAAAGCCCCAAAGTAAAACCGCATAGTGACCAACTGGTTTTCGGAAGAACATTTTCAGACCATATGTTTATTTGCGATTATTCACCAGAAAAAGGATGGCATGATGCTCGCATTATACCGTATCAGCCATTACAAATAGATCCTTCTATTATGACAATCCATTATGGACAGAGCATATTTGAAGGTCTGAAAGCATACAGAACAAAAGACGGTCAAGTAAATTTATATAGGCCTATGGAAAATGTCAAAAGGTTAATAACATCGTGTAAAAGACTGTGCATTCCGCCAATTGATGAAGAGCTCGGTATAGAAGCAATTAAAAAGTTAGTTGAAATTGATAAGGACTGGGTTCCTGCAGAAGAAGGTACTTCTTTATACATTCGTCCCTTCATTTTTGCAACCGACCCATATTTAGGTGTTAAACCTTCAGATACTTACAGTTTTGTTATCATTACAGGACCTGTTGGGGCTTACTATAAAGAAGGAGTTAATCCAGTTAAAATATATGTAGAATCAAATTATGTTCGTGCTGTTAAAGGTGGACTTGGCGAAGCAAAGGCATCTGCAAACTATGCAGCAAGTCTGAAAGCTCAGGAAGAAGCAAAAGAAAAAGGATATACTCAAGTTTTGTGGCTTGACGGTGTTGAAAAGAAATACATTGAGGAAGTAGGAACCATGAATGTATTCTTTATAATTGGTGACGAAGTAATTACTCCTGAGCTAAACGGGAGTATTCTCCCCGGCATCACAAGAAAGTCATGTGTTGAACTTATTAAGTCCTGGGGATACAAAATGAGCGAACGAAAAATTACAATACAAGAGGTATATGACGCTCATGAAAAAGGTCTTTTAAAAGAAGTATTCGGCACTGGAACAGCAGCTGTTATTTCACCCGTTGGTGAATTAAATTGGAATGGACATATTATTAAAATAAATGATGGCAAAACAGGCGCTATTTCTCAAAAAATCTATGATACTTTAACTGGAATTCAATATGGTGTTTTGCCTGACGAATTTGGTTGGATTGAGAGAATATAACAAAATTATATGTAATTGTAAAAAAAGAGCTGCCCTTAAAAAATGGGCAGCTTTTTTAATATTATATGTTAAAAAAAACTTAACGGGTTCAGGGAAAAAGGAAGGGGATCCCTGACCCATTAATTAANATTAATAGCATTGAAAATAGTTAATACATCTGTAGAGTTTCTTGTATTAGGATCAAAATCGCTGACTGACTCAAGCCATACTCTATGGGTTTCATATATCGATAATCCAGTATATGTGTACAGCTTTGTACAAACTTCGTTTTTCCCATCTATTGTTGCAATAACTCCACCATTTTCTTTCTTAACATCAATATTACCATTTACATCAGTTTCT
>JGI24707J26582_10000693_pt1 | contig 26579 bp, 19 predicted proteins | sample BioPla1DNA1_FD_26582 | JGI IMG/M metagenome (IMG submission 26582)
GTCAATGTAATGCGAACGCCTCCCACGGCATCAATAATTCGTCTAAAGGAACCAAAATTGATCGCCACATATCCCTTAATAGGAATTCCGAAATTGCGCTCAATCGTACGCACGGCCAATGAGGGACCTCCGTATGAATACGCCGCGTTCAGCAGTCCCCATGGGTGTTTCGATGTCCCGATCTTGACATACATGGCTCTCATTAGAGAGACGATATTGAGCGTTTTCGTGTTGTGGTTGAGCGAAAGAATCATGATGACATCGGATCGCCCGCGAAAACTGTTCGTATCGACGCCGAACAATACGATATTTTCAACGCCGGGCATTGATGCAAGCTTGGGAGGCGCCTGCGTCGCAACTGGCTTAGGCTTATCGCCTTTTGTGGAAGGCGTCGAAGTCTCATCTGCAGTGTCTGTTGTTTCGTCAGGATATTCCTCATCCAACAGATCCTGCAAAGCATCGAAGTCGTCTTCCAGCTGCCGTTTTTCCTCATCAGGAAGGCCGCCCAGCCATTCGGTATCGGTCAAGTCTTTCGCTAATACGGGTTCGTAAAAAGTCTCGTCCGAGAACGTCACGCCTGACATCATATCGTTGTAAACGATCACAATGCCGGCAAACAGCGACAGAATGAGCCCGACGGTAACACCGAGCGCAATCAGTCCGGGCGAATAAAGGCGTGTGAACATCGATTTCTTTCCGCGTTCGCGCGACGATCGATTCGAGTTATTATGAGTACTGCCGCGACGCTCGGCACCGCGTGTCTTATCAACATTTTCGCTGTGTCGGTTCATTGTGTGACGCACCTTTCCTTAATTGTCACGATTGTTATTGTCTATTGATTATACGACAATAAAGCCGCTCTCCGGGAAGGATGAAATCTGCCCGGAGAGCAAGCATAACGGACTGAAAAAACGTTTATCGGTTCGCGCTATGCGACTAGAAGAACATTCTGGAGATACCCCACCTGATGCCCGCCGTATAGCATGCTCCGACAATAAACCACATGGCGACAAACACACCGATCATAGCAATGATCTTCAACCATGTCTTGGAGGCGGCATCACGCGAAGAGAACAGGCAAGCGAAGGCAGCACCGAGCGAGAGCAATCTCACGAACTGGAACATGACTGCGATGAAGTGCGCCGAGAAATGATAAACGGGAAAAGCGATCCCGAGAATCATCGTGATGAAAACGACCGGCAGTATGATGTTGTGGTACGAGGAATACTCGGCGAAGACAGATTCCGGCGTGGCTGTCTCATCTTTCTCCCAGAACCTCTTAATGAGCCAGACGGCGATCGGCAGCACGGCGATATACACAATATTCATGAACCACGTCAGGAAGAAAGCTCCGGCATGCCAATCCGTGTGAGATGCCGTTCCCAAGGTAAAGAAAAAGGCAACGAGGAAAGGAACGATGGCGGCGAACAAGATGTGCATCGGCTCTTTCGTACCGAGAAATCCCTTCGTAAACCATGGCAAATAACCTTTTGCGTACAGAGCGAGCTTTGACGGCTCCTTAGGGGGCGGAGTAAAACCGGGAACGCCTTGCTGTGGCGGGTAGTAGCCCTCGGGCGGATACGGCGGCGCTTGCTGTGCCCCCTGTTCCGTGACAGGATATCCTGGAGGAGGCATCTGCTGCGGGCTGTATTGCGGCTGTGCCGGTGGCACAATCTCTTCGCTTGCGGCAGGAGGCGAGACGGGAGGAGACTCCACGGTCGCTTCCGCTTCAATGGCGGGTTGCGGTTTTCCGCAGTAGCCGCAGAATGCCGCATTGACATCAATCTCGTTTCCGCAGAATGGACATTTTTTCATCGTAATATCTCTACTTTCTAATCACTTCCCCCCGCGAAACGAACGTTTCAACGGATGGCATATTTAACAAACCACATACACAGTCAGTTTATCATATGGAAGTGTTATCTCGCCTTGTCCGTAGAAAAAAACTTCGGATGCATGTGTAAAATCTTCATGAACAAGTCATTGCATCGGAAAAGACGAACTCCACGGACGCCATGTTTACGTGATACTATAAATCGACAAGATGAATATGCAAAGGAGTCATTATATGCGAGCAGTCATACAGCGTGTTGATAAGGCTTCCGTCCAATGCGATGACGGGCATCAATCTTCCATCGGTAAAGGATATTTGATTTTACTCGGGATCGGACATGAAGATCATGAGGCGAATTGCGCAAAGCTTTGGCAAAAAATAAGAAAATTGCGCATTTTTCCCGATACAGAGGGAAAGATTAACCTCGACCTCGCGACCGTCGGAGGCGACGTCCTGATCGTCTCTCAATTCACACTGTTTGCCGATACGAGAAAGGGAAACCGTCCCAGTTTCATCAAAGCCGCTCCTCCGGAGCTCGGTGAACGCCTGTACGAATATTTTGTCGAATTGGCGCGACGCGACGTGCCGGTCGTCGGGACAGGGTCGTTCGGAGCAGAGATGGACGTCAGCCTCATCAACAGCGGCCCCTTTACAATCGTTCTCGATACTGATGAGATGTGATCGCGTCTTCTTATAACGCTGCAACTGTCGAGTTGATTGTCGTTTTGAAAAATCTGACGTCAGAAAAACGCGCAGTCATCGCGGAAAGAACGTTTTCACAATCGCTGATATCATTAAACAAAGCGAAACATGTCGGCCCGCTTCCCGACATCGAGACGACGGGCGCTTCCAACGCCCTCAAAGCGTCCAGCAGCTGTCCGACTCGTTCAAGAGCGCCGGCGATAACCGGTGTAAAATCGTTGTGGATGAGGGGCTCAAGTACCTGCACCGATTGTTGGGCAATGACCTCCTTCCACGACCTTTCCCCTGTTAATTCGCGAAGAGAAACATGCGCTTGACTATCGCAACGTTCGTCATCTCTGATTTTGTCGAGCATCTTAAACGCTGTCTTCGTCTGAACAAATTGCGCCGGAGTCGCAAGCAGAACCGCAAAGGGGAAGAGAGGCGGAAGCGGCGTCATGATCTCGCCTACACCCTCGCACAGCCGTGTCCCTCCGTACAGACAGAAGGGGACATCTGCGCCGCAACGAAGCGCAATCTGTTCCAGCTCACCGAGCGATAAGGGAGACGCCGAAGAACCGAACCAATCCCTGATTTGATCCTGATTCTGAAACAAAAACCGCAACACCGCGGCGGCGTCGGCGCTCCCGCCGCCGAGACCGGCAGCATCGGGAATATTTTTTTCGATGGATATCGATAGACGGACGGAGGAGGGATCGACGTTAAGACGTTCAAAAAACAGTTCCGCCGCTCGGTAACAGATATTCCCCTCGCCCGAAGGAATTGACCCCACATCAGCATCGACTCGCCACATCGGGCGACCGGTCTTTTGGGTGTCGCAAACTTGAACATCCTTTTTAAAGGAGTTTTTGTGAAGTTCAATAAGAAGCCGATCCGCCAAAGAAAGCGTTGTCATGACGGATGAAAGTTCATGCAATCCGTCCGAACGGCGGCCCAAGACCTGAAGAGTTAAATTCAGTTTCGCGCGCGCCTCAACGCTGCCTCGAAGGCACGATTCATTTTCCAAGGCTTATCAATTATCCTGTTGGAGTAACTGCTCCAATTCTTCGTCCGTAAAAGCAATCTCTACGACTTTTGTGAGCAGATCGACATAACTGAAACTGACATGCTCGCTGTAGGAAGGGCTTACAGGACAGCATACGGTAAACACGTTCGAGGAACAATTCTCAAGAAACCCCTGATGGATGACCGTACGGCGTCGCCCTCCATTTGACTTAAGCATGATTCGTTGCCCGAGATGAGCTTCCAGTTCAGCACGACAAGATGCTATGTCAGATTTTACAATCAATTACTACACCTCATATTCCGGTAATATTAGGCAAATGTTAACCATTCGCCATCGACCAAATATTATACCTCGAAAGGCCTAAAAATGCAATTAGAAGAATCTTCCGTATCAAATCATACGGCGTACGATTCCGCCCCCAAGCACGCGATCGTCCTCGTAGAAAACAGCCGACTGGCCGATCGATGTCAGCCGAACGGGGACATCGAACCGAACGGATGCTGAATCGCCTTCTCCGAGGACAACCTGTGCGGGGAAAGCCTTCCCCTGTGAACGCAATTGCACTGTTGCATCGAATACGGAAGGGATCCGATCAATCGAAACGACGTCGTAAAGCTCGAGACTCTCGATCATCGCGTCTTGCTCATCTCCTAAAATGACGAGATTCTTTTCGGAATCTTTACCGACCACCGTCATCCTCTTGCCGAGCGAAATCCCCAGACCCCGCCGCTGCCCCTCGGTGTAACGCCAGCTCCCCATGTGCTCGCCCAGAACCGTGCCGTTTTTATCGACAAAATACCCCGGAGCATCTTTGAGCCCGTGCTTGGAAAGAAATTGATTCAGTTTCGTCGCCCCGAGAAAACAGATGTCCTGACTATCCTGAACTTGTCCTAATACCGTGTCAATAGAAGAGGCGATCGCTCTGACCTCGTGTTTCGTATAATCGCCTAACGGCAACAATGTACGATCGAGAATCGCGCGCGAAAGTCGATAGAGAAAATAGCTTTGATCTCTTCTTCTGTCCTTGGCACGGTGAAGATATCGGTGCGTCGGCTCTCCGATAAGCTGTGCGTAATGTCCCGTCGCGATATAATCACACCCGAGACGATCGGCCGCTTCCGCCAACCGTCGAAACTTGAAATGTCGATTGCAGTGAACGCAGGGATTGGGCGTCTCTCCTGAACGCCACGATTCAATAAAGGGGCGCACAACATCACGGTAAAAGTCATCGACCGCGTCGATCTCAATATGTTCGATCTCGAGCGTGCGCGCAATTTTCGCGGCGCGTTCGCAGCTGTCGCCACTCACCGTTCGGAATGTCAGAGCCGTTACATGGCACCCGCTCTGCAGCAAAAGAGAGGCCGCGGCGGCACTGTCAACACCACCCGACAACCCGAGCAAGACTCGCCTGCCGGAAGAATCGTTGTGATGATTTCCTCGTCGCTTCATGAAGTGCTTAAAAAAATTAAATCCCGCCGGATGACAAACACGGCGCTTATTAAAGCGCCGCTTCATCCTCTTTCATGTCCTCTTGCAAGAGATATCATCAATCTTCGAATTCCACCGTGTCTTCGTCGTCGTATGAACTTCTCTTGTTCGCTTCTTCCTGAAGCTGTGCAACTTCATAGAAGATCTCGGCGCGATCGAGAACACGCGTTCTCGCCAGCGGCGACAGCTTGTCCATCAATTCGATCAGCCGTATTTTTTGGTCGAGCAGCAACGCATCTTCATCACTCATGTCATCGCTTCTCTCGAGAATTAGCCTAAAGGGCTCGCCTGCTAAACGCAAATCTTCCTCGGTCATATCATCCGAACCGAGAATCTGGTCAAGTGTTGCCCCGAAAATATCCGCCAATCTCTTCGCTGTCTTGATATCCGGGTAATTGCGACCGCTTTCCCACTGGCTGACTGATGTCTGTGTCACGCCGATCACATTCGCCAACTCCGTCTGTGTCATATGATTCTTTTTTCTGAAGTACCTAATGCCGTTCATAATCTCTCGTATCTTTTCCTTTCCATCAATATTTTGGTGTCTGTGCGATCAAAAAACACTACACTTAACGACGTGATTAATGTTTGTGATAATTCTAACCATTCATCCCTTATTATTCTATAGCGTGGAGACCATTATAAGCAAGTATTCTTTTGTTGTGTATGTGCCGATTTATGCATCTATACCGTCAGAATCCTTATATTTACTGTGTATGATTGACAACATATCAACTTACACAGGTATTATTTACTTCATGCGGCATACCATATTATCTAATTGAATCTATAGCCGTGAATTTTGCCGTGATGACGGCGGGTTTGCGCTTCAACGAGCGCCGCAGGCACAAACGATACTATTTGTACCAATATGGAACAGGCGTCCGAAAGTTATCATATTCGAGTGATAAGCGATCGAATTCTTCCAGCACCCTCCGCTCATAAGGAGAATCGGGGGTGCTCAACGCCAAGTGTTCGAGAATGACGGAAACTTGATAGTACGCAAGTTGGGCAAAGAAATATGAGGGTACTTCCCTATCAAAATACACATCGATCAGGCATTTTAAATCTTGGTGATCTCGCGTGCGCATTTCAAATAATATGCGGCAAAGATCCATATGAGTCATATCTTCGCCGAGCAAAAACGGGTAATCGATTAACAGCGCCGCTCGTTTTGTATAAGCAAAGCAACTGGCCGCGTACGTCCCCAGAGAAAGAGAAAGACTCCCGGCGTATGCCAGAGCTTTAGCGTTTTGTATCGTAAAGGAGTTCAAACGTGAGAACCGCTGTCTCTGCGGTATGCGCTCTTCGACCTCATCGATTAACCTGATCGTACGATCTTCCAGTTCGTCAATGATTTTATAACTGCCGCTGTTTGAGAAAACGTTGTTTCCCGTTTGAAGAAAACGCAGAAAACCTGTCATTTGAACAATCGTCTCAAAACGGAAAGGATTATTTTGATCACTAAGATATTTCAATAAAGGCATATCCGACCGCCGTTCAACAACACCGAAGAACCCATCGCTCGACTTCAACCATTTGACTTCCGGCAACATAGGGCCGAAGGCCCGGAACAACGGCGACACATTGACCATAATCCGATTAATACCGTCAAGATGCGTCCAAAGGTCTGAAACAAGTTGCCATTTGTTCCAAGGGCCGTAATAGAGCCAATGTTCACGTCCTTCCTTGTCGTAAACACGGTAGACGGATGTCCTGCCCTTTTCGTTCAAAATGGCACAATCACCTAAAGTCCAACCGCTGATTTCCGGTACACTGCTCAGCTTTTCCCTCAGGATAGCCTTTGCTGTCCGTTCGAATGTTGCGGAACGAGAGTTTGCTGATCGTCCTTCTCTAAACTGGTGCGCACGGCAAACACAACGATTATCTTTATTAATGCGATTTTTGCACATGAAACCAATCTCCAATATCTATTGGGGAAATGACTGTATATGTAATATTTTATCAAAAATATAAGATGTTGAGTGCCACATCTTGGCGCATCATAGCTTGAACAATATAAAAATGGACTCTATACAAAAAACCGCTTTGCGGCCGGCATCATTGAGCGCTCGCAAAGCGGTTATATCTTGTCAAAAAAGGCGTTATTGCACCTTCACTCTATCCCTCAACACGGCCGGGATATTGTTTGAGTGCAATCTCGAGAATCCTCATCGCTTCTGCCAGATCATCCGTATTCAACACATAGGCGAGCCTTACCTCATCAACGCCCATACCCGGCGTCTGGTAAAAATTCTCGACGGGCGCTACCATCACGGATTTGTTATCGACTTGGAAGTCAGTCAAAAGCCAGAGCGCGAACTTCTCCGCATTGTCGACGGGGAGCTTCGCAATCGCATAAAAGGCGCCGCCGGGACGTTCACAGAGGACACCGTCCATCTTCTGAAGCGCATCGATCATGATGTTGCGTCTCGCTTCATATCGCTCACGTATCGGCACAAAATAGTCGGGATCCAGATCGTATAACGCTTTGGCCCCGATCATCTCAAGCGTCGGCACACACAAGCGCGCCTGACCCAGTTTTAAGGCCGCCGCCATGAGGTCTCTATTCTTCGACGCCAACGAACCGATGCGCGCGCCGCAGGCGGAGAAACGTTTGGAGACACTGTCGACGATGATCACGCGATCAAGAATATCCGTCATCGACCCGAAACTCGTCGCTTTCTTACCGTCATAGCAGAATTCACGGTAAACTTCGTCGGCGATGATAAACAGCTTGTGATCGCGCGCAATGTCCGCCAACATGCGAACTTCCTCCTCGGAATAAACGACGCCCGTCGGATTACCGGGGTTCGAAAGCGCGATAGCGCGCGTCTTCTCAGTAAGCAGCGATTCGAGCACATCCCTTGCCGGGAGAGCGAATCCATTATCAGGATAAGTGGAAATCGGTTTGATTACGACGTTATAGGGCGCCGCAAACCCGCGGTAGTTTGTATAGAAAGGTTCCGGAACGAGAATTTCCTCTCCGGGGTCACAAGTAAGCAAAAATGACCACTGCAACGCCTCACTCCCTGCGTTCGTGATGATGATATCCTTCACCTCGTAAGGCAGGCCGATACGTTTATAATACTTCGAAATGCTCTCGCGGAGGGGCTCCCAGCCGTTTGAGTCGGCATAAGCGAGCACTTCCACATCAGCTTTTTTTACAGCGTCCATGAAGACTTTCGGCGTCTCGATATCGGGCTGACCGATATTGAGATGATAGATCTTGATACCTCTTTTTTTAGCTTCGTTTGCGTAGGGAACGAGTTTGCGGATAGGTGATGCCTGCAGGGCATAACTGCGATTCGATAATTTCATACGGTAAATACCCCCTTTTGTCGAACAGCGGCGTATAAATACGAGAAGAAAGAAACCCGTTAACCAACAAGTTCTCCTCGGTTCAATCATAGCATATCGACAACTGAATGCTAGAATGAACGCATGAAAAGACTCCTCAGTTTTCCTGATATTAGTGACCGTATCGACTGGATCGGAACGCACGAACAACAGCGCAGATTGCTCAGGCATTTTCACCTTGACGGGTTTGAAGTGATCTGGTGCGACCAAAAAGCCGAGGAGCGTTTCCCGCGCGAAACGGTCATCGGTATGCATCTGCCTTTTTATGCCGATTGGATGAATTTCTGGCTTGAAGATCACGTTCACCTCAACAGCGAGTTTGGAGACCGGGAGATCTGGCGGAGCTTCTACCCGGGAGAGACAAAAGAAGCTTACATCGAATATTTCGGCAGGTCGCTCGATTACGCGCATTCGCTCAATGTCGAGTATGTCGTCTTCCACGTCTCGCAAGTAGCGGTCGATGAAGCGTATGACTATCGATTTCAATTTGATGATGAAACCGTCCTTTGCGAATCGGCGAAACTCATCAACACGCTCTTTGATCGGGCAGGTCAAAAATACAACTTTCAGTTCTTAATGGAAAACTTGTGGTGGCCGGGGCTGAATTTCCGCGACGCTTCCATGACGCGAGCTTTGTTTAATAACATTCACTACGACAGGAAAGGGTTTGCCCTTGACCTCGGACATTTGCTGAATGCCGATACGTCTATCCGGACGAATGAAGACGCCATTTCGTGGATACATCACGTTCTCGACGAGCACGAAGACTTGCTGCCGCACATAAAGGCGATCCATCTTCATCAATCGATATCGGGAGCCTTCGTCGAGCAATTCCTCGGAACGGGTGTGGCGGTCTATGCGGGAAAAAACAAAGTACCGCTCGACTACTACGAACGCTATCGCTTGAGCTATGAACACGTCGCCAAGATCGACGAGCACGCAGTCTGGGAAATGCCGGGACTTCAGCCGATCCTGGATCGGATCGAACCTGACTACCTCGTCTATGAATTTCGCTCGAACACACAAGAAGAGTTCTTTATGAATCTGAAACGGCAGAATGACTACTTCAGACGTTTTCCGACCTGTCTTACGTAGACGCCGTAGAAGACACCTCTTTCTTCACTCCTGTCAAAGAGAGCAAATCTTTAAACTCAGCCTTGAACGCTGACTCATCGGCTATAAGGCGTTCTTCAAGCTCTTTCAGTTTCTCGCGATGCACGTGCAGCTCTTGCATCCGTTTCTCGAGCTCTTCGCGCCTCTTCTGCAATTTGCGCCGAGCCTTTTCCATTTTTCTCCGCTCGGATCGCGCTTCAGCCAACAGTTTGCGGTTGGCGCCTTGCTGGTCTAATTGTTCTGCGGGCAACACACCGCTGCCGTGCACATATTTTTCCATAAAATGGTCGATATTCTGACCGCGCAGCGTCTGCCAAGAGACCTTTGTCTTGGCGAACATATCCTCAATATTTTGCAGTTCGACGCCGCGTCTCACTTTCAGCGTTGTCGTCCTTACCATATCTTTGAAGCTATAGAAATAAGAACGGACGCTCTTGAAAGAAGGCAGACTGCGATTAACTTCTTCGACAATCGATGCGATCGAACGGACGATATCTTCCTCTGACGTCTCTGAACCTTTCAAAGCGCGCAACTTCTCTTCGTCGATCACGATTTTCGCGGTGATAACTATCTCGCCGGATGCCCCTTCGTGACCGAAAACGAGAGAATCGCGCACAAGTTCGTGCCGGTTAAACAACAGTTCCAGTTCTTCAGGGAATACTTTCTTTCCGCTTGAAAGGACGATCATCGACTTGCTGCGTCCGGTTATCATCAGCCCGTCTTTTCTCGTGAAGTACCCGATGTCGGCCGTATGTAGCCACCCGTCACTGTCGATCGCCTCGGCCGTCGCCTCAGGATCGTCGAGATAACCTTTCATGACGATATCGGAACGCACGAGAATCTCTCCGGGCTGACCGCGCTTACCGCCGTTATCGATAGCTACCTCGACGCCGGCCAACGGTTGACCAACGGTACCGAACAAGTTGACTTTTGTGTTGCCTCCGCCTACGACCGGCGACGCCTCAGTAAGTCCGTAACCGGCCAGAACCTCAACGCCGATCGCACGGAAAAACTTGAGTGTTTCGCGCTCAACGGGAGCCGCGCCGCAGATCACCCATTTCAGATTGCCGCCCAATTTGTCGAGTACGTCTTTCATCAGGGCACGTCGCTTATCGATACCCAGCTTGAAGAGAAACGTCGAAACTGCCATGCCGAACTTAAGTTTCTTCAACTGACCCGTGCGACGCGCTTCACTGATCACACGGCGATATATCGCGTCAAGAACGGCCGGCACGACGACCGTCAGGTGCACTTTATGTTCAGCAAAGTTGCTCGCAATGTACCGTAACCCGTCACAGATGTGTATCGTACCGCCCAATGAAAGCACAGTGAGAAAACCGCACGTGTTCTCGAAGGCATGATGTAACGGGAGGATGGACAACGACTTGAAATAGTCGCCGAAATAGACCGATCCGAGAAGCGCCCGAATATCGGCCGTTATCGATTTGTTCGTCAGAATGACGGCCTTGGCAGTCGCGCTTGTGCCGGACGTAAAGAGAATCGCGGCGTCATCCTCAACATTATCGGGCGCAAGAAGACTGCTTGCCGAAACATCGCGTGTCGACGCAGACAAGGCATCATCAAATAGGAGGAGTGTATCGTCTTCCGCCATGCTTGCCCTGAAGTCAGCGCGTTCTTTATCCGTCATCACTCCGCGATCCATCGCAACGCGATACTTCAGCGACGGAAGCTCACTGCGCATCGATTCCACGTCCTTATGCCAGGAATGGTCATAAATCAGCATGACCGATTGACTGCGTTGAACACAGGGAATGATCTCTTGCGGTTTTAACAGTCGATCGAGCGGCACGATCACACCGAATCCGGACGCCACCGCGAGCCACGTCACCATCCACGGATAACTGTTATCGCCTATCAAGGCGATACGACTGCCCCGCGGCAACAGTTCGCCGAGCCAATCCTGGACACGCGCGACATCACGTGCAAGCTCGTTGTACGATATAGTCTGTATTTTCTGGTCGCGCGGTCTGACACGCCAGCGAACAGCAGGCCTGTCACCGTATAGCTCGCAACCGCGCGTGACAACGTCGCGCAACGCGTAAATAGGCGGCGCTTTGTACCACGTCTTACCGGTTACTATTTGAAGATTTCGATTACATTTTGTTTCTGTCATTGCCAAGCAACCTCTACTCCTCAAAAAATCCTTCAAACAACTTCTCAAACAGCTCGTTAACATACTGTTGCGTTTCAACCGACAGTTGTTCAAAGCGTCGCAGCAACTCACGACCTGTATCCGTTAAGGAGCTGCTGCCGCCTTCCTGACCTCCCGGACGGCGGTCAATGACATTTTCGCCCAACTGCTCCTCGAGGAGATTCAGAATCTGCCATCCCTTGCTGTAGGAGAGTTTCATCCGCTGGCAAGCCATTCGTACCGAGCCCGTTTCGTCAATAAGGCGTAATAAAACGGCGGGACCGGGACCGAAAAAGATCTTTTCGCGTGCGAGATTGAGCTTGAAGCGGACACGCAGCGGCAACATCATCGAATCTTCCGGATGCGATACAAGGTCTTCATCTTTATGCGCCTCCGATACCAACGGAAGAGGAATAACCCCGGGATCGTCAAGAACGACTCGCTCAACCGTTCCCTCCGCGGCAGCGACAAGCTCTGCAAGTGTACGACCTTTCTCTGAACGCGTGAGATTCCGAACGACGTCCTTGGAAATGACGATCGGCAACCCGTCCTCTCCATCGAAAACGGGCACGGTAACCGTCGATTTCGAGATGAGGAGTCGTTTCAGAGATGTCGTGTGAACGGACGGAATGAGAGGCGTCGCCAAATAGATCTTTTCGCAATCACAGCATGTCCTTTCGATATAAGACAGACCCTTGATCGCGTCGTCAACAATCGACGTCTCGCGCCAATACGGATTGTAGAGATTGACAACATTCATTTTGGCAAGATGCTTTTCCAGTTTTGCGTTCTTAAAACCTGTAATGACGACGATGGGAGCGACACCTTCCGTCTGAAGTCGGATAATCAAGCGTTCAATTAAACTGATCGTTCCGACACGGACTAAGGCGGGCAGAACTTGCCGTTCGTCACCGACAGACGCTACAGTACCGTCCTGTTCCGGAGGCCGTGACGCTATAATGACAGCAGAGGCACGCGGCAGTTCTTCTCTCATATTCAAATATTTCTCTTTTAACAAATTCACCGGTTGCTCCCTCCCCGCAACAATATTGTTATCTGTTTCGCGCCTGATTATTAAAGGCTAACGCCATGACCTTGAAGACGCGTATGTGTATCGGATACTAATTGATGTTTTTTCGCGTCAACCTTATTATCTGATCGCTGTGATCGGCAGATCCCGCTTCAAATATTGACCGTCGGCGTCTTTCACGACGAGGACGCCGGATTCGACTTTACGGTTGCCGCGCAGGAAAACGTCTCTCACTTTGCCTTTCAGAGCGAATCCTTCATACGGCGTGTAGTCACAGTTCTCGTGAAGCAGATCGGACGTGACCGTCCACTCCGCCTTCGGATCGAACACAACGATGTCGGCATCGCTTCCGGCTCGGAGAATGCCCTTTTTCGGGAATAATCCGAAATACTTGGCGGCATTCGTCGATGTGACGACGGAGAAACGGTTGATATCCATACGCCCCTCAGAAACTCCGTGCGAATACATCAGGTTCATACGAAGCTCAATCCCCGGCGCGCCGTTCGGTATCTTCGAAAAATCATCACGCCCCATTTCCTTTTGGCCTTTGAAGTTGAAGGAGCAGTGATCGGTACCGACGAACTGGATTTCTCCGGAAGCCAATCCCTGCCACAGCGCTTCCTGATCGCGGCGTTCCCGGAGCGGGGGACTCATAATAAATTTGGCAGCTTCAAAATCGTCATCCTCAGGTGTTCCGTAACGAGAGCGGTCAAGAACGAGGTATTGCGGACACGTCTCCACGACGACGTGGTTGCCGCGCTCTCTGGCACGGAGTATACTCGACAAGCCGCGCGCCGTCGATAGATGCACAACGTAGTGATTGGTGTGGAGCAGCTGAACGACGGTCTCGAGGCGGTCGATCGCCTCGGCTTCGAGCTCGGACGGCCGTGTCATCTGGTGGTAGTACGGCGAGAGGTTGCCGGCCTCTCGGATCCGCCGCGTAAAGAGGTCGATCAAAAGTCCGTTCTCGCAGTGGAAGCCGATCGTCGCGCCGAGCTTACCCGCTTCTTCGAGCGCCTCATAGATCCCGTCCTCCTGAACCATCATCCTTCCCTTGTACGCCATGTACATCTTAAAGGACGTGATGCCGCCCTCGACAATTGATGCCATCTCGCTTCGCAAGGCGTCGTTCCACTCTGTCATCGCCATGTGAAAGCCGTAGTCGATCGCCGACCGTCCGTCAGCTTTCTCATGCCAGCGCTCCAATCCGCGCGCCATCGATTCTCCGTGAAACTGCGTCGCGAAATCGATAACCGTCGTCGTACCTCCCGCCAGTGCCGCTAATGTTCCGGACTTAAAGTCATCGGCGGTAACCGTCCCCATCGATTCCAAATCGAGATGTGTGTGCGTCTCTATTCCGCCCGGCAAAAAATAGCATCCGGAGCAGTCGATGATCTCTTCGTGTTCGAGAGGAACAATATCCCCCAAAGCGTCAATCACTTCACCGCGGATGCGTATGCTGCCCTTGACTGTCTTGTCGGGCAGAACGATATAGCCGTCCTTAAGAAGTGTGCTGTGTTTCATATTATCTCCCACTATTTATGTATTCTCTCGAAAACAGTCACCTGATTCGGTTTCTTATGAAAACAATAGGCAAGATACCGCGCCCGCTCGCCGAACGATTTTTGCGTCACAAACAGGGGGTAATCCGGCCCATCGTTACATATGGCGCGGGAGCAGGTGTCCGCCCCCGCGCCAATAACATTGTATTTTACAGATTTTTCCAAACTTCCGCGGCGCGCGCTTTCGTGCGGGCGTAAATCTCTTCGACGTCAACCGTGAGAATGGCGCGATCCTTCATGACAACCTTACCGTTGATCATCACGTCGTTCGTCATACGACCGTAGCAACCGAACAGGATATGGCCTCTCCAGTTATCGGAACCGAACGGTGTGAACGGAGCATAATCGAGCGTAATAATGTCAGCGTAGGCACCCGGTTTCAACATGCCGAGCGGGCGCTTGAAGTGCTTCGCGCAGATGGCGGGGTTACCGTCGAACTGAAGCTGCAGCGCCTGACCGAACCCGACCGTCGGATCGGAAAGCCTGTAAGATTGCAGGATTTTCGAGACTTTAACAGACTCAAACATGTCGTGCGTGTATGCGTCAGTGCCCATTCCGAGACGAATGCCGCGCGCCAACATGCCGATCACCGGCGTCGCGCCTACGGCGTTACCCATATTGGACATCGGGTTGTGTACGACCGTCGTGTCCGTCTCCGCTAAGATGTCGAGTTCGCGGCCGTTTACATGAACGGCGTGAACGGCGATCGATTTCGGGCCGAGAAGTCCCCAGTTGAGCAGACGCTCAGTAACGCGACAGTCGTATTTTTTCAGGCTGTCGTACTGGTCTTCGCGTCCTTCACCGACGTGAACGTGGTAGCCCGCATCGATGCCTTCCATCGAAGCGACGATTTTTTCCATCGTCTTGTCGGAAATCGTGAAGGAGGCGTGCATGCCGAACATTCCCTTGATCATGTCCTGCTCGTCCGTGTTCATCGCCTTGATGAAGTCGACGTTCTCTTTGATCTCCGCATCGGTGATCGCTTCACCGTCGCGATCGGAGACTTCCATCGAGAATGAACCGCGGATGCCGATTTTCTTCGCTGCGTCCGCCAGAGTGAAGAGCGAGCCTGCAGCGGCGTTCGGGCTTGCGTGATGGTCAAACAGCGTCGTCACGCCGTTTTGGATGCTCTCGATGTACGTCGTGTAGGCAGAAAGTTCGCAGTCTTCCATCGTAAGGCTGCGGTCGAGCGCCCACCACAAGTTTTCAAGAATCTCAGGGAAATTACGCGTCGGCTTCGATACGCCCATGCCGCGCGCATAAGAGCTGTAAATGTGCGTATGCGCATTGATCATACCGGGCATGATAATGCGACCGCCGACATCGATCACTTCGTCATCGGGGAAACGCGCTTTCAAATCTTCAAAAGTGCCGACTTCTTCAATCAATTCGCCAACGACACGGACGGCGCCGTTTTCAAAGTAAAGATTGTCTTCACAGTTTGTAATTAATCTTCCGTTACCAATAATCATGTAGACCTCCAGATCGTTCATAAACTTTCAGCTGTCGCCCTCAGCTCCGCAATACGGCTAGGACGACTGCTTCCACCAACTGTTTTCATCTTTAGAAAGATGCCCTCACGACGGGAATGCCGTGAGGGGCATCGCTTCAATTATTCACAACATCCTGAGTGGCAAGCCGCATTATAGAGCCAAGGGGCTTTTTCATTGACAGCGGCAATGACTTTCGCCATGCGCTTATCGAGCTCTCCACCGTCCAATGCCGCATCAAATACGCGACCGCGCTCGTCGCGAATACGATACTGATTCTCCGCGAGTTTGAGGAAGCCGATGTTTTCCGAGTCAACAAAATCTTCCTCGCTCCAGAAGAGTGTCAGTTTGTCCTTATAGGGTTTGCCGGCGTGCGGACAGAATGTCGCGCAGTTGCCGCACTCGTTACACATGCCGTCCACGTGGACGATCTGCTCCGCGATGTCAAAACCGTCCACGAGAATCGCCACATTGGCGCGATTCGGGCAGACTTCCGTACAGATCCGGCAGATCTGATCGCAGAGGAGACAGCGCTCGCCTTCTTTTTCAGGCGTCGGTTGCGCCTCGACCAGGACACCGCGACGCTCGACGATGACGTCTTCATCTTTCGCGACATGGACGCGATCGAAATTGTGCTTGAGGTTTTCTTTTGCAAGAATATCGAGTACAGCTTTCTTGGCGTCGCCCATCGCGGCGACGATCGTCGAAGGACCTTTGCGACAATCACCGATGACATAGACGCCGTCAACGGATGATTCCATGGCGTCGGAAACGTACGGGTTGCCCCACTTGTCGCATGAGAGCGCCCAGTCGCTGAAAAGCGATTGATCGACTCTCGCCCCTGTCGCGCCGATGACCGTGTCGAATTCCAAAGTCACCATCTCGCCCGTACCGAGACAAGCTCTGCGCCCCGATTCATCGAAACCTCCGAGCTGTTGCTTTTCACAGACGAGTTTTTTGCCGTCGTAGCTGACGGGAGCGTGGAGTTCACACCACTCGACGCCTTCCGCCATCGCCTCGTCAAATTCGTCCTGACTCGCGGGAGCGTACATTTCCGTACGGCGATAGACGATCGTGACTTCGGGTGATTCCGGCATGCGCTTCGCAAGGCGCGCGCAATCCATTGCGACGTCTCCCGCGCCGATAACGGCGACCTTTTTCCCAAGATCACGGGGGCCGTCCTTCTTGATGGACAAAAGGAAGTCGAGCGAATCCAATACGAGCTCGCTTCCTTCCGTGACAGGAGAGCGGCCTTTCGCCCAAGCGCCGATGGCAAGCACGATGTAGTCGTATTTGTCTTTGAGCGCGTCGAGCTTAACGTCGGGGTCGGCGTTAAAGTGGAAATTCACGCCGGCCGCTTTCGCCAGCGCTAAGTCGCGATCGATCTCTTCTTTCGAAATACGGAAAGAGGGGATCGCATAGCGGACGATACCGTGAGATTCGGCTCTCTTCTCGAATACGTCGACGGCAACGCCGTTGCGCGCGAGATAGTAAGCCGCCGCAACGCCGCCGGGGCCGGCTCCGACCACGCAGACTCGTTTCTTAGTACGCAAGCGCTTGGGCTCGAGCGCTTCATTGTAGCGATTCTGCGCCTCGTCGGCAGCTTTCTTCTTGATGTCGCGCATGTGGAGCGAGACGTCGTAGTCAATGCGCGTGCAGTGTTCGCGACACGGCTGCGCGCACAGGACGCCGGTAATCGTCGGGCACGCGTTATCGATGGCGATCACGCGGAACGCTTCATCGTATTCGCCGCGCGCGACAAGCGTATTGTACTGCGGGATCTGCTGGTTGATGGGACAGCCGCCGTCTTTACAAGGCGCTTTGTAGCAGTCGTAGAGCGGAAGCTCCGAATCCGTCTTACGCGACCAGACTTTCTCACGCCAGCGCTTCTGCATTCTCGGATCTTCTAACATTGCTTGCTTCAGCGCGCTCAGCTTGGCAAGATCGACGTCTGAGCTCTCGTTGCCGAGATATGGTTCGGACTCCTCGGCCATTTGTTTAAAGCGCGCATAGCCACCCGGCTTCAACAGCGTCGTCGCGACGGTGACGGGCCCGATTCCCGTATCCAGAATGGCCGCCACATTCAATCCGTCCGCGCCTCCCGCAAACGATATGGGGAGTTTTCCTTCAAAGGCTTCCGACAGTTTCAGCGCCAGGCTGATCGTCAGCGGCATCAGGGAACGGCCGGACATGTACATCTCTTCCGACGGCACTTCGCCTCTCGTAACATCGACAGGGCACGTATTTGTCAGCTTCACGCCGAACGCCAGCCCCTTTTCTTTACTCACTTTGATCATGCGCTCGAAAATGCCGAGCCCGTCCTCGAACTGCAAGTCGGCGAGGAAATGCTTGTCGGGGAACGCGATGTAGTCGTAGCCGAGATCGTCGAGCGTCTTCCTGACATAGTCATAGCCGAGCATCGTCGGATTACACTTGACGAACGTATGACAATGTTTCTCCGTCAAAAGGTAATGAGCGATGCGCTCAATCTCCTCAGGCGGACATCCGTGCAGCGTGGACAGCGTAATCTGATTACTGATGTTCGGCGAAATCGCGTCGACGACAGCTTCGTCGGCGCGATCAAAGATGGCGAGATGGCCCTTCAGGAACTCTATACACTCTTTGTAGATAGGCGTCTCGGAAGCGTCTTTCAGCCCTTCGATAAAATTGTCTATCTTCGGAAGTTTAATACCTTCCAAGTCGTAACCGACACTCATATTGAATGCGAAATCGTTACCGTCCGAAATGCCGAATTCAACGGCCAGGACTTTCAGGGCGACCCACGCTTTGACGTACTCATCGAAAGCTTCCTGTACCGTCAGCTCGGTCGACCATTCACAGTTGTAACACTCATCTTCCGCGTTGATGCACGGCTTGGCAACGGCATGCCTTATCTCCTCGCCGTCCATTTTCTGAACGGTCTTGAGCTCGATAAAGCGAGCGCCCGCGAGGTAAGAAACGATGATGTTCTGCGCCAATTGCGAGTGAGGGCCGGCAGCCGGCCCGACGGGTGTCGCGATCGCGTCGCCGAACGGTGTGCGGAAGCACTTGTCACCTTTCGGAAAATAAAATTTGCTCTTGTCGAGTCCGAATACCCGACCGTTCTCTTTGTACTCTCGGAGACTCCACTCAATGAGATTAGCGAAGCCGATTGGTCTCATAATATCGCCCATGTGATCAATATCCTCTCCTTATTATGTGATGCCATTGCGCCGCACGGTACGGCGACAGGTCACCCGTGCCGTTTAAGGTTTCTTACTTACTATATTAACAGTAGATCGTGAAAAATTATCCGTTTTTGTCTCATTTTCAACAAATATTTCCTTCAATGGATCTTTAGCGTCAAGATTGACTCATCCGGATGATAAGAAGGCCGGGTTTCTCCAACGAGAATCCCGGCCTCGGATGTCAGGTAACTGTTTATGCGGCCTGAACTGCCTCCGCTTCGACATTTTGCATCATAATGCCGTCGACCATACGTGCGTTTCTATTAAGCATTGTTGCCCCAACGCGGTGTCGTACCTTTCCAGAGCTCTTCCAACTTCGCTCCCGGATTCTTGATCTTCTGCAGGAAGATCATCGCGGCGATGATGTAAGGCTTGTAGCTCGCCTCTTTGTAGAGGGGAACACGATAACGGTCGAAAACTGACTCGTCGACTTCACCTTCGTCACAAGATACGCCCGTGATGTCGGCAGGCAGGCAGTGCATGTACAGCGCGTTGCCGCCCTTTGTCAGCTTCATCATGTCTTCGGAGCATGTCCAGTCCTTATGCAATGCGTTCTGTGCGAGCAGCTCCTGCTCGAGAGCGTCGATACCGGCCTGATCGCCCTTGTCGTACAGATCCGTGCGGATCTCCATCGCCTTGTAGGGTGCCCAGCTCTTCGGGTACACGATGTCGGCATCTTTAAACGCCTCTTCCATCGATTCGACACGCGTGAACTTTCCGCCGTACTGCTCTTCGTTGTGCTTCGCGACACCTTCGATCGTATCCATGATCTCGTATCCTTCCGGATGCGCTAGGACGACGTCCATACCGAAGCGCGTCATCAAACCGATGACTCCCTGCGGAACGGAAAGAGGTTTGCCGTATGAAGGCGAGTACGCCCATGTCATGGCGACTTTCTTACCCTTCAGATTCTCGACGCCGCCGAGCTCATGGATGATGTGGAGCGTATCCGCCATCGTCTGTGTCGGGTGATCGATGTCGCACTGCAGGTTGACGAGCGTCGGGCGCTGCTCGAGCACGCCGTCCTCGTAGCCTTCGTTGACATATTCTGCGACGTTTTTCATGTACGTATGGCCTTTGCCGATGTACATGTCGTCACGGATACCGATGACGTCAGCCATGAATGAGATCATGTTCGCCGTCTCTTTGACCGTCTCGCCGTGTGAGATCTGTGATTTACCCTCGTCGAGATCCTGCACCGCGAGTCCTAGGAAGTTACAGGCAGATACGAACGAGAAACGCGTTCTCGTGGAGTTATCACGGAACAGCGAGATGCCGAGTCCCGAATCGAAAACACGTGCGCTCTTGTTGTTCTCGCGAAGCGCGCGCAATGCGTCCGCCACCGCGAAAATGGCCATAATTTCGTCTTGCGATTTGTCCCACGTCAGAAGGAAATCGTCCTCGTACAACCCTTGGTAGTTGTAACCTTCCAATTGATCAATAATTTTCTTAAAATCCATTTGCTCCCCTTTCCTCTCTGCAAATACGTTTATATTAAATTGTCGATTTTTAATCCATGGCGGCGAGAACGCCTGTGCGCTCGTTGAACTCTTCAATGAGCCTGTCGATCTCGTGCACCTGGTTGCGGGTGTCTACCCAGTAATTGTCGCAGTACCACTGATCGTTCAGCTCTTCCATCGTGCGTCCCTGTTGCTCAACCCATGTGTAGTACTTGAGGTGATGGACGCGCTTGCGCGTGTAGTAGGTGAACTCTTCCATATGATCCGTCGTGGTGGAGGCAAGATAGCTCCAATAGTCGCGCGCAGCGAGATCAGGCGTGTAAGGCTCTGCCTCTTCCAACTCCACGACTCGCGAGCCGTACATCTCGGCAGAGTCGGTCGCAACGGTGCCGATGACATCGTCCTTCGTGAACTCGAAGTACTTCGCCAGCTTGATGCTTCCGAGAACGTTCGCGATACCGCTGATGCCGAGCAACGGGAGAAGATCTAGGAAATCTTCCGATACGCCCGTTTCCTTGATGAGGAATTGACGGCCGATCTCCGTATTGAACAAGCGCAGGAGATTGACTGCGTGATTGTCGTCGATGGCACAGACGACGTCCGTATTCTTGACGTTGTGGACGAACGGGATGTGCTTGTCGCCGATACCTTCGATGCGGTGACCGCCGAAGCCGTTGTTCAGAATGGTGGGACACTGAAGCGCCTCGCCGACTGAGACTTTGATGCGCGGATACTGATCTTTCAGGTAATCGCCGGCGCTCATCGAACCGCCGCTGCCGCTCGTAAAGAAGCAGGCGGAGAATCTTGACGTCGGTGTCTTGAGGGACTCGTAGACTTCTTCCATGGCGGGGCCTGTGGCGTGGTAATGCCAGAGCACGTTACCCATCTCTTCAAACTGGTTGAAAATGAAGGCATCGGGACGCGTCCTGCGAAGCTCCCAGACCTTGTCGAAAATTTCCTTAACGTCGCTCTCGCAGCCGGGCGTCGCGAAGATCTCATCCGCGATGTGAGAGAGCCAGTCAAAGCGCTCTTGGCTCATGTCCTCGGGCAGGATCGCGATCGACTTACAACCGAGCAGCTTCGAGTTGAATGCGCCTCCGCGGCAGTAGTTACCGGTCGAAGGCCATACCGCCCAGTCGTGGTAAGGGTCAAACTGACCGGTGACGAGACGGGGAACGAGACAGCCGTACGAAGCGCCGACCTTGTGACATCCGGTCGGGAACCATTTGCCGATGATGACGAAGATACGCGCGTCAACACCGCTCAGCTCGCTCGGGATCTCGATATAGTTCACATCTCCGTAGCCGGCTCCTTCAAGTGTCGGCTCATTCTTCCATGTGATGCGGAACAGATTCAAAGGGTCGATATCCCATGAACCGACGTTCTTCAGTCTTTTCTTAATCTTTTCGGGAACTTTGTTAACGGGGTCGCGCAATTGCGCAAAGGTCGGAATGACTATGTTGTTTTCACGTGCGCGTTTAATCGCATTCTCAAGCCCTTCCGGGTGGATCGTCAGATCGATCATAGCTGTTTCTCCTTGTATTGTGATGATAATTAATTGGATGTGGGCAAATCTATTAGAACTCCCATATCTAGCATCTAAAGGGTAGCCTTGTTTTGCGTTTTAGTAAATGATTCTAAATGAACAGACTCAAACAACTGATTCATCACAAACTTCAGCATAAAAGCAACAAATCGCCTAAAAAATCGATTTTTTTCGGCTTTATATATAACAACAACGTAAAAAAACCACGAAAAGACTATTTCTTACAACCAATGACCGGTCTATGTTCAACGTCATTCGTAAAGACTATTGCACAAAATCAAGTACCGCTTCGTACCAACCTTCCGTCGTTCGATAACGGATACGCGACCAGTCGGAGGCTTTCGATGTATAAAGCGAGAAGCCGTACAGCCTGTGATTGTCAGANACATCTTTTTGTTCATAAATGGGAAAAGCTTCATACCATGACTGCCCGTCAAATAACTGCACGGCATCGAGCTCCTTCGCCCATTGCCTGTCATGCGGAAGGAAATTATAGAAATGACGATGATGACGCTTTTCGTATTCAATCTCACCGCCGACAGCCCCCACCTGCCGAAGGGCTCCATCGATTTCAAAAGCTTGCGGAGCGTCAAGCTCAGGAGTTGTCAGAAGCATTCGATCGAGATTCCGTTCGGCAAACTCAAGTATGACGTAATCAGGATCGACCTCCTCAAGCAGATCGTAGCGATAAGGTTCGACATGCGAATAATGCACCGTGCGGAAAGTGTTGGAGAAGAAATCAATCCACGCGTTTGCGAAACTGTCACGGAACATAAGCACCGTGCCTTCTTTCGTCCCGTTGATTGTCTCGATCACCGGATCTTCAGGTGAGCGCATCGGACGTTTCGCCGTGTATTCTTTTTCATTGCCTGAGAAAACGATATCCTCGCCACTCGACCGCAAAGCGGGAAACAGCATGTTCGTCAGGTCGCCTTCCCATCCTTCAGCCTCTACACGAGGCTCGCCGAATGAGAGAGATCGGTCAGAGAGAAAAAGTCGTGACAGGACTTCACGATAGGCGACATAGGAACCGAGAAGATTCCAGTGCGTATCTTCCCGGTGGTAGAGATGATAAGGCGCTGTCTCTTTCTCTTGCAACAGGACATCCTCAAGATAGCACTCGTCGGACACCATCGCTTTCAAGTATTCGATCGGCCTCTTCTCGCCGACGATCCTAATCCATGACGGCATAAATTCGGGATACACTGTCGATTTGTTCGGAGCGACACAGATTATAAATGATCGTCCGCTCTCCTCGACATAGCGCCGCTGGATCTCCCATGAACGCGCAATTTTCGCAGCATCGCGGGTATCGAGGTAATCGCTTCTCACGTAGTCCCTGATCGTAGGCGTGAAAAAGTACCATCCTTCTCGGCCCTTGACGACTTGATCGCTGCCGCTAACGCCGGTTAAAGCTCCGAGACATTTGTGGTAGGCCGTCACGATCGCCGATCTGAAAGGAAAGTGATCGCTCCACCAGCGATCGAACTGAGGGCCGTACTCACTGTCCAACCGGAATGTTGGGAAAGGCGCCAGAGGCTCCTTTGAATAATTGGGCGAATCCAACCCGAACGCAAGACCCGCGAGCGGTACGGCGAGCGACAACAGGATGAGGATCGTGATTGTTTTGGCAAAACGCGACATCGCACGACTCCTCTAAAACCGGAAATAGATGAAAGGATTGTACGTCGATGCGGAAAGCATCATGACGCAACAGATCCAAACGAAAGCGATCCAGCCCCACTTGACTTTTTCGTTGACACGAACGCGACGTGAAAGGCGCGCGGAAGCGAGAATACAGGCAGCGAACATCAGCCAGAACAGCGGCGTCACGACCTCCTGAGCAATGGCCGCAACCGGTAATGACGAGCGCCAAGGCATCAACATCGTTTTCATATGTTCCAATGCCGATGATAAGGTAGGCGCACGAAACAAAACAAAGCTGAAAATGACAACAAGCCACATGTAGAGGCGACCGAACGCTTTAGGCCATTCTCTCGATCGCGTCAGCCGTTTTTCAAGCGTCATAAAGAATCCGTGCCACAGCCCCCACAAGACGAAATTCCACGCCGCCCCGTGCCAAAGTCCCGACAAAACGAATACAATGAGTTGGTTCCTGACCGTCTTCCATTTCCCCTTACGGTTGCCGCCGAGCGGAAAATAAACGTATTCGCGGAACCAGGTCGTTAAGCTGATGTGCCAGCGGCGCCAAAATTCGTTCAAACTGGCGGCCGACAACGGCTTGTCGAAGTTTTCTTTGAAATGGAAGCCGAACATCAGACCGAGACCGATTGCCATATCGGAGTATCCCGAAAAATCGAAATAGATTTGGAACACATAGGCGACAGCAACGAGCCACGACCCGAAGAAAGAAAACGGTTCGATATCGAACAGACGATCCACGACAACAGCCATGGAGTTGGCCAACAACAATTTTTTAGCGAGTCCCATGACAAAACGGGAGACGCCTGCCGCCGTCTTCTCGAATGTCATCTTCCGGTCATGCAGCTGCTCTGCAATATCGCGGTATTTGACAATGGGGCCGGCAATAAGCTGCGGGAAAAAGACGAGATACAACAGAAAGCGATCGTATCGTTTTTGCACGTTGACCGTTCCGCGGTAGACATCGATCACGTAGCTCATCGCTTGAAACGTATAGAAACTGATACCGATAGGGAGCGGAATCGCAGGAACTGCCAGCCCGAGCCCCAACACACTATTAATAGTTCCGACGACAAATGCGGCATATTTGAATACGGCAAGAAGGCCGATATTGAAAACAACGGAGAGCGCCAACATCCCTTTTCGACGAATCACAAAAGCGAACGCGTAATTAAAGATGGAGTTTAATAGCAGGAGCAGGATGTAGAGCGGCTCTCCCCACGCATAGAAGATGAGGCTCGCGACCAGCAGCACATAGTTTTTAGCGCTCGCAGAAACAAGCCACGTGAGCACGAGCGTAATCGGCAGAAAAAGGAAAACGAACGTCGTGCTGCTAAAAACCATGGCGACTCGTTATAAAACCCGAGCGAAGCTTAACGCTCTCCCGAGCTTGCGAGCATCAAATAGGAAATAGACGACACAGAATCGTCGATGACCACGATGACGAGTTCGCTGTCATCATCAAGCCAAGTGTACTGCCCTACCTCTTCTTTATCAGGCTCCCCAAAGGCCTTCAGCATATCCGAAAGACTCGAACCGATCGCGATACCTTCAGGCGTTTGCACCGATTCGTCTGTAAGAAAAACGGCGACGCATATTTCCTTCCCGTCAATGACTGCCGCATTAATCTCAAATCCGTCGAAGTCGTACACAAGATCATTACCCTCGAAGAGACAGCTGGGCGACTCATACGTTGAGTTGGGATCACCCAAGTCCCGCAGAACGCGCTCCATTTCATCGCCGGGCGCGATCGTAACACCCTGACTAGAAAAGACTTTCCAGCTCCCGCCCGTATCATCTGTCGGAGCGCTTTCCGTTTGGCGAGGCTCTTCAATTTTAACGACGCCGTCCGAAGGTTCCGGCAAATCCGACATAATGGGGACGTCAATATTTGTGACCGATGTCAATGGCGACGTCTCATCGACGGCATTACTTTGACAAGCAGCTATGAAGACCGCGGTCAAAATCGCAAGAAACAGCAATAAGCAAAAAATGATTATCTGCGTAACGGATTGACGTCGTTTTCTACTCATGGTATCTCCTCAATGTTCATCAAGTCTTTATGATCATCATCAATCGACCGTAGTCTCTTCAGTAGCTGTAGACTCCGATGTTTCTTCCGTAGAAGTTTCTTCGGTCGTCGTCTCCGGTAATGTCTCGGCAGTTGTTTCGGCAGGAGGTGACGTGGGAGGCGAGGTCGGCTCGACAGTCTCAATTGGATCGGTCGATGGCGGCGGTTCTTGTATTCCGACACGTACGATTTCATCGACAGGCTCCTGAATAACGGTCGTCGTTCTTATTGTGCGCGAACTCTCCACGCCGTCAATATACTCAATATCATAGGTAACTTCTTTCTTTCCGTTCACACCTGTTTGCACTACGCTTCTTTCACCCTTCAAAAGTGTCGAGTCGCTTTCCTCGACGGTCTCGAACGGGATTTCTTCCGTGACGACGACTTCTTTCATCGTCTTCTCCTGAGTGCCACTCCATCGAAACGTCGCCTCATCAGGTCCCAAGCGTTGAGCCTCTTGTAATGAACAGCCGTACAGATAATTGAAACGCTTGACTGCGTCCGAGACGAATGTCCGTCCGCCGAGCGTCACCATGACCCATGAATGCGTCTCACCGTCATTCTTCATCGAATAATTGGGGATACCGAGACGTGTCAAGAGCGCTCGGTTCGTGAACTGATGAATGAAGCAATCGCCGGTCCGCTGCGTGAGTCCTCGAATCGCGCCTGCGATCCAGTCTGTCCTGTTCGTCTGTTTCCTGTACCTGAACGTTCTCCCGATCCACAGCATCGCCTGTCTGCCCTGTTCATACTGCGACATATCGCCGTGCACGATTTGACTGAGGACCGAGTCGCACAGTTGATCGAGCTGTGCATTGCCCGTCGATCGTTTCGGTTTATACGGCGGGCGATGCTTAACAGTGGCTTGAGCTGTTT
>JGI24707J26582_10000696_pt1 | contig 26529 bp, 29 predicted proteins | sample BioPla1DNA1_FD_26582 | JGI IMG/M metagenome (IMG submission 26582)
TTGGTGATGTCAGCTACCTGCGCGAGCAGGGCGAGCGCCTTGGCTTTTCAGTAACAGTGGTTCCTCCNGTGCAAGGGAAAGGGGNNGAGGCCATCAGCAGCACAGCCATCCGAGGCCTGCTGAAAGATGGAAGTCTGGCGAAGGCCACAGAGTATCTGGGTTATTTCCCAACCTACCGGGGCGCAGTGAAGGCCCAGGCATCTTCCCATTTAACCTTGGAGGTTGATCCGGCTGTTGTCATTCCGGNCCAGGGAGTATACCTGATTTGGTATGTCCTTCCAGACGGCCGGGGAGGTCCTGCTGCAGCCTGGAACGAAGGTGGGCACAGCATCGGGACTGTGCTGCTGAACCCCGACGAAGAGCCGGCGGGAGAGGTTTTTGATGTCCTGTATATTGCCAAGCTGCGGGAGGACGGTCCACACGAGCTGACTGAGGCAGATCGCTCGAAAGCATGGCAATTATTGACTGGATTTCATTTACAAGATTCAAAAGTTGTGCTAAAATAACATTGTGTTTCAGCAGCTGTGCTGAAGCAGCAGCCCTTTTCTAGGAACTGCGTATCTCCGGCGCATTTCTTGGGAAGCGGTATTTCTAAAATTTTTGGAGGTGGCTTTTTTGATCAACGAATCAAAAGCAGATGTGATTGCGAAGTATAGTCGGCATGAAGGTGACACCGGATCCCCGGAGGTTCAGGTAGCTCTCCTTACCAAGAGAATTCAGGAGCTTACTGAGCATCTAAAAGTGCACAAGAATGACCATCATTCCAGGCGGGGCCTTTACAAGATGATCGGGCAAAGACGGGGTCTTTTGAACTATCTGATGAAAAAAGACATTGAACGTTACCGGAGTCTAGTTGCCGACCTTGGTTTGCGTCGATAAAGAAATGAGCGGGTAACACCGCTCTTTTTTAAAGTAAGATTAGATGAGCTAGGGCAAAACAGGCTATACTAAGGATGGTGTTCCGTTCTGCATAAGGCTGGACTTTGCTGTAGTTTGCCTAGTCCAGCTTGATAACATTATAAATGGAGGTCAAAATATGTTAACCGAGTTTCGCATGGAACTGGGGGGTCGCCCCATAGTTCTAGAGTTTGGTGAATTGGCTAAGCAGGCCAATGGCTCTGTCCTAGTCAGATACGGAGAGACTGTTGTCTTAGCCACTGCCACCATGAGCAGCAAGCCTAGAGAAGGCATTGACTTTTTTCCGCTTCTTGTAGATTATGAGGAGCGCATGTACGCTGCAGGCAAGATCCCCGGCGGCTGGGGAAGAAGGGAAGGAAGGCCGAGCGAAGATGCCATCCTTTCAGCACGCATGATCGATCGTTCTTTACGTCCTTTGTTTCCAGACGGTTTTCGCAATGATGTGCAAATCGTTATCTCCGTTTTGTCCGTCGACAAAAGCAATTCTCCGACCATTGCCGGTCTGATCGGCGCCAGTGCAGCTCTGCATGTCTCCAACATTCCCTTTGGCGGACCTGTAGGGGGAGTAAACGTAGGTTTGGTTGACGGCGAGTTCATCATCAACCCCACCCTCGAAGAGCAGACCCGCTCACTGCTGGATATCACCGTAGCTGGCACAAGTGAAGCAGTAATGATGGTGGAAGCAGCAGCTAAAGAAGTATCTGAGCAGGTTGTGCTGGATGCCATCGATTTTGGCCATGTAATGGTCAAGGAACTCTGCCGGCTCCAGGAGGAGATCCGTGCCCAAATTGGGCTGGAGAAGCACGAAGTTGCAATCTTCCAGCCGGAACCGGAAGTGGAACAGTGGGTTAGAGACTATATCACAGCAGATTTGGCGAAGGCGCTTTTGACTACGGATAAGCTTGANCGGCAGCATCTGGTGGAAGAGCTGCAGGCTAAGCTCCACGAGGCGTATCTGCAGGCCAATGGAGAGGAACTCCACGAGGAGCAGAGCAAGACGCTGGATACAGTCTTCGATCGAGTCATGAAAGAGGAAGTGCGGCGCTCTATCACCAAAGATAAGCTCCGTCCCGACGGACGCAGGCCTGATGAGATCCGGCCAATTACCTGTAAAGTCGGGGTACTGCCCCGGGTGCACGGCACAGGCCTCTTTACCAGGGGACAGACACAGGTTCTGACTGCACTCACGTTGGGCCTGAAATCAGATGAGCAGCTCCTTGATAACCTCACCGATGACGAAAGCAAGCGCTACATCCATCACTACAATTTCCCGCCCTTCAGCGTAGGGGAAACCCGACCTGTACGGGGTCCCGGCCGGCGTGAAATCGGTCACGGGGCATTGGCAGAAAGAGCTTTGCTGCCGGTCATACCCGGCGAAGAAGAGTTCCCCTATACCCTGCGCCTGGTTTCGGAAGTCCTGGAATCGAACGGTTCATCCTCCATGGCCAGCATCTGCGGCAGCACCTTGTCACTGATGGATGCCGGTGTGCCCATTAAGCGGCCGGTAGCAGGGATTGCCATGGGTCTCATGATGCTGGATGAAGATTTCACCATCCTCACCGACATTCAGGGCATTGAGGACGCCCTGGGCGATATGGACTTTAAAGTTGCAGGCACAAGGGAAGGCATCACCGCTTTGCAGATGGATATCAAAATCAGCGGCGTAAGCAAAGAAATTATGTCTCAGGCTCTGGAGCAGGCCCGTCAGGGACGCCTCTTCATCCTGGACAAAATGGCAGAAACGATTGCCGAGCCCAGAAATGACCTGTCGCTCTACGCACCCCGCATCATCACTATGGAGATTCCGGTGGACAAAATCCGCGACGTGATTGGACCTGGCGGCAAAGTGATCAGAGACATTATTGCCAAGACCGGGGTATCCATTGATATCGAAGATGACGGCAGGGTTTACATCGCTTCCACCGACGGCGAAGGCGGCCTAAAGGCCCAGAAGATGGTGGAACGCTATGTGAAGGATGTTGAGGTTGGGGAAACCTACCTTGGCGTGGTGAAGCGAATCATGAACTTCGGTGCTTTTGTTGAAATCCTCCCTGGAAAGGAAGGTTTGGTTCATATTTCACAATTAGAGCACCGCCGGGTGAATAAAGTCGAAGATGTGGTGGATATCGGAGATGAAGTAATGGTCAAAGTTATCGAGATCGACCGCCAAGGAAGAATAAATCTTTCCCGCAAAGAAGCGCTTCCGAAAGAGAAGGAATTCGAAGCGAAGTAGCGAAATAAAATAACACAAGACTAAGAAGCAGGTAGAAATTACAACCTGCTTTTTCATTTTTTTACATTGAGAGGAGTATGTGCATGGCAATCCTCGCCCTTTACCCTCATGCGAAGACCCTCCACGCAGCCCTCGCTGAACGCGAACATTATGAGACTGCCGCCTTTTCACTCTCTCCAGGCAGTGCCGAATCCGTGAAGCAAGAAATTACATCCTGGCTCAGCAGTTTTCAGGCCGATCTGCAGTTCATAGTGACTAATGATGCAGCGGCCGAGCCGGTGAAGTCCTTGGCCCAGCTTCTGGCTGTCAGAGTCCATACCATTGATCCTGCATCCTCAGACGCATGCTGTCCCTTGGCAGAGGTCACAGGCACTCCGGCTATAAAGCGGAGCTGCTCCGCTGATGCCTTTATCTTTAGGTACATGGTCCGGCAAGAAGCCCGGGCCAAAGGGCTGGACCTAGGCCAGGAACAGTTTATTGCCGCCCACCTTGACGAAGTGCATCAGTTTGGCGCACTGCAGGGCGAGGCCGTGGCGGATGCCCTCACCAGTTTTGACGAAGGTCCCTTTGCTCTGCGCCACAGCGGCGGCCTGCCCTTTGACAGTGTCCTCGACCTTTGCATGGCTGCCGACACCCGGGAAGAGGTTCTGGAGCTTTTGCATGAACAGGGAGGATTAGCCGGCTACCTAGGCTTGGACAACCTTGAGGATCTTTGGAGCTGTACCGGTGAGAAGGCAGATGCAGTACGGGAAGCCCTCGTTTATCAGGTCAGCAAAGAAATCGGAGCGTTGGCGGCTGTCTTGAAGGGGCAGGTTCGCTCAATTCTGCTCGGAGGCGAACTGGTAAGGTATGAGCCTTTTGTGGAAGCGCTGCGTGAGCGCATCGGCTTCATTGCCCCCATTTCAGTCTATCCCGGAAACCAGGGTCTGCCAGCGCTGCTTGCCGGAGCTCAGAGGATTTTGGAAATTCAAGGAAAGGGTGTATAGTCTGTGGGATTTGCCAGTCTAAGGAAGGACGTAAAGCAGGGTCCAAAACGCAGTCTGACAGTTGCCTGGGGGATCGACGGCGGGGTTTTGACCGCCTGCAGGGATGCCCTGGCTGAGGGACTTCTGACGGAAGTTCTGATCACCGGGCCCCGGGATCAGGTTGAAGCTGCTGCAGCAGAAGCGGGAGTAGATTTGGCGGGGTTTTCAATCCATGNCGCTTCCAGCCCGGCGGAAGGGGCTGCTGCAGCGGTCCGCTTCATCCGCGAAGGCAGGAGCGATCTGCTGATGAAGGGCCACTTGGCCACAAGTACTATTCTACGTGCAGTATTGAATAAAGAAACCGGCATCAGGGCCCAGGCCCTGCTCAGCCATATTGCCGCAGTAGAACTGCCTGAAGGGCGCCTGGCCCTTTTGACTGACGCCGCAATGAATGTAAAGCCGGATCTGGCCCAGAAGGTGCAGATTCTGGACAATGCCATCCAGTTTGCCTGGTCCATTGGACTGGAAAACCCGAAAGCCGCGGTTTTGGCTTCGGTGGAAACGGTGAACCCCCAGATGCAGGATACAATCGACGCTGCTTGCTTGGCGGTGATGGGGAAGAGGGGGCAGTTCAGCAGAAGGGCTGTTGTAGACGGGCCGCTGGCCTTTGACAACGCCTACTCCAAAGAGGCAGCACGGCAGAAAGGCATCGAAAGCGAAGTAGCGGGACAGGCTGACATTTTCATGGTGCAGGAACTGACCGCAGGCAATCTGCTGTACAAATCCCTGTCCTATGTGGGCGGGCTTCCCATTGCCGGAGTGATCTACGGGGCGGCCTGCCCCATTGTGCTCACTTCCCGGGCAGACAGTGCCGAGAGCAAGCTGAATGCCATTGCACTTGCCTGCCGGGCGCTGGGCGGCAAGTAGGGAGGAGAGTGTTATGGATCAGATCATCTTAGTTATTAATCCCGGCTCAACCAGCACCAAGCTGGCGGTTTTCAAGAATGAAGTTCAGACCCATGCCACCAGCCTCCATCATTCCAGCGATGAACTGGCCCGCTTTGCTGAGATTGTGGACCAGAAGGAATACCGGGAACAGGTTACAGAAAAATGGCTGGAGCAGGAAGGCATACCCCTGGAATCGCTGACGGCGATTGTGGGCAGGGGAGGTCTTTTGGCACCAATCCCAGGGGGCACCTACAGGATCAATGAGACCATGGTGGAGGTAATGGCCGCCGGGAGCTACGGCAAACATGCCTCGAACCTGGGCGCGCTCATCGCCTACGGCCTGAGCTCCCGCCTGGGGATTCCCGCTTTTATTGTGGATCCGGTAGTAGTCGATGAACTTGCGCCGGTAGCCCGCATCAGCGGCAATCCGAAGATTGAGAGGATCAGCATTTTCCATGCCCTGAACCAGAGGGCTAATGCCAAGAAGGCCGCTGAAAGGCTTGGGAGACCCTATCATGAACTCAACCTGATTGTGGCCCACTTAGGCGGAGGCATCTCAGTGGGAGCCCATATGCAGGGCAGGATTGTCGATGTCAACCAGGCTTTGTCAGGGGAAGGGCCCTTTTCTCCGGAAAGGGTCGGTTCTGTACCCACTGACGCCCTGGTACATTATTTTTTTGACCGAGGCTGTACCAAGGCTCAGCTGATGAGGGAACTTGTCGGACGTTCGGGTCTGGTTGCCCATGTAGGCACCAATGACAGCCGGGAGATTATCGCCCGCATGCAGGACGGTGACGAAAAGGCCGCCTTTTACTATGAAGCGATGTGTTATCAAATTGCTAAAGAAATTGGCAGGATTAGTACAGTCTTTTGCGGTATAGTTGATCAGATAGTGTTAACAGGCGGGCTGGCCTATTCCAATGAACTGGTCGAAAGTGTCCGGGAGAGGGTGGAGTTTATTGCACCGGTTACAGTGATGCCCGGCGAGAATGAGCTGGAGGCCCTGGCCTTTGGTGCACTGGCAGTTCTGCGGGGAGATGAAGAAGCTAAGGAATATTGATGGCATACACAGCGTTGCTGGGAGAGGGGAGGTGAACTGATGCCTAGAGGTGAGGTAATTATCAACAGTGAGCTCTGCAAGGAGTGCAGTTTGTGTGTGGCTGCCTGTCCCCAGGATGTTTTGGCGATAGGGAAGACGATCAACTCCAAAGGCTATCACGCAGTGGAGGCGGTTGCTCCGGAGAGATGTACTGGATGCACTCTTTGCGCTGTAATGTGTCCTGATGTTGTCTTAACTATAAAAAGAAGAAGCCCCGAAAGGAAGTGATCGTATGGCAAGGATTTTAATGAAAGGGAATGAAGCCCTATCCGAAGCTGCCATTCGGGCGGGGCTGAAGGCTTTCTACGGCTATCCCATTACACCTCAGAATGAGATTCCCGCCTATATGGCTGAGCATCTTCCCCTGCGGGGCGGAGTGTATCTGCAGGCAGAAAGCGAAGTTGCCGCCATCAACATGGTTTACGGAGCGGCCGGGGCAGGGGCGCGGGTCATGACCTCATCATCCAGTCCAGGCATCAGCCTGAAGCAGGAAGGGATCTCCTACATTGCCGCCGCCCAGCTGCCCTGTGTCATTGTCAACGTGGTCCGCAACGGCCCCGGACTGGGAGGCATCCAGCCGGCCCAAGGCGACTATTTCCAGGCAGTAAAGGGAGGAGGGCACGGCGACTATCGCCTGATTGTCCTGGCCCCGGGCAATGTGCAGGAAATGGCGGATCTGACCACCCTTGCCTTTGACCTTGCTGATAAGTGGCGCAATCCTGTGATGATCCTCAGCGACGGAATCCTCGGGCAGATGATGGAGCCGGTGGAGTTCTCAGAAAACGGCACTCTGCAACAGTTGGAAAAGCCCTGGGCGACAACGGGTGCAGTTGGCCGCAAGCCCAATATTGTCAACACTTTAGACATCATCGCTGACAAAGCTGAAAAGAACATGCAGGCTCTTTTGGCCAAGTACGACAGTATTAAGGCAGAAGAGGCTCGCTGGCAGGAAGTGGGCACTGAAGACGCGGACGTCATCCTGGTCGGCTATGGAACCTCAGGCAGGGTAGCCCGCTCCGCGATGGAGATGGCACGCAGACAGGGCCTGAAAGTCGGTCTGTTCAGACCCATCACCCTCTGGCCTTTCCCGGAGAAGCGCCTGCAGGAGCTGGCTAAGTCTGAAAGGACGTTCCTGGCTGTGGAGATGAGCGCCGGTCAAATGATTGAAGATGTGCGCCTGGCCGTCAACGGCGTCAGTCCGGTATACCTTAGCAATCGACTGGGCGGCATGGTTCCCACCCCGGAAGATGTGCTGGCTAAAATCCATGAGATCGTTGAAGGGAGGGTCAGCTAGTGCAAACAGTATTTCAAAAACCCGAAGCACTTACTGACGTGCAGATGCATTACTGTCCCGGGTGCACCCATGGTATAATTCACCGCCTGGTTGCCGAAGCCATAGACAGCCTGGGCATTCGTGAACAGGCCATTGGGGTGGCCAGTGTAGGCTGCTCAGTTTTTGCCTACGACTATTTCAACTGTGATATGCAGCAGGCTGCCCACGGCAGGGCGCCGGCAGTAGCCACCGGCATTAAGAGGGTTCGTCCTGATAACATCGTCTTCACCTATCAGGGCGACGGCGACTTGGCATCCATCGGCATGGCCGAAATCGTGCATGCCGCTGCCCGGTCTGAAAACATTACCGTTATCTTTGTCAACAATGCCATTTACGGTATGACCAGCGGCCAGATGGCCCCAACCACGCTCCTGGGCCAAAAGACAGCCACCTCACCCCGGGGCCGCACTGCAGAGGAAATGGGCTATCCCATTAAAATGTGTGAACTGCTGGCGACTTTGGAGGGGCCGGCCTACTTGACCCGTGTCTCAACCCATGATTCCCGCCATGTGCTCCAGGCCGGCAGGGCTATTAAAAAGGCCTTTGAAATGCAGCAGCAGAAAAAGGGATTTGCCCTGGTTGAAGTATTATCCACATGTTCGGTGAATTGGGGAATGACTCCGGTAGACGCCTTAAAGTGGGTAGAACAGAACATGGTTCCCTATTATCCTTTAGGTGTCTATAAAGATGTCACCGCAAAGGAGGGTAACTGATGGCTGAAATCATTATCGCGGGCTTTGGCGGCCAGGGTGTGCTGGTGCTTGGCCAAATGATCACTTATTCCGGCATGATTGAAGACAAGGCTGTTTCCTGGTTTCCGTCCTACGGCCCTGAACAGAGGGGCGGAACCTGCAACTGTTCAGTAGTTGTCTCGGAAGAGGAAATCGGCTCGCCACTTGTTACCGCACCTTCAGCGGCCATTGTGATGAATGTGCCTTCCTTCGACCGCTTCGAACCCAGGGTGGCCGAAGGCGGGATCCTGATCTACAACTCCTCTTTGATCGATAAGCAGTCCCAGCGCGACGAGATCAGGACAATTGCGGTACCGGCCAATGAAATCGCTGATGAACTGGGCAATGCCCGGGTGGCCAATATGGTTATGCTCGGCGCATTTATCGAGGCTACGAAGCTGATCAAGATCGAAAGTGTGGAAAAAGCGTTGAAAGAGGTGCTTTCTGAGCGCCATCACCACCTGATTCCACTGAACATGCAAGCTTTGGAGCGGGGAAGGGCATACCAATAGCAAACCCCGAGGGGAGGCTGTTGGTTTGGAGTGTTCGCTCAGATGGGCAGTTGTACGCTCAGTCAAGGATTTCCCAGGCAAGCAGGAACTGGATGTTGAGCTTGGCCCCAAAGTGGGCAAAGCAGTAAACTACCCCGACCTTACCGGGCCCTGCCGGGCAGGCGATGAAGTTCTGCTCAATACCACCGCTGAAGAACTGCAGCTGGGAACCGGAGGATGGCACTACGTTCTTGCCGTCCGCGGGAGGGAACGGAGCCTGGCAGGAGGCGGGCACATCATGAAGCTCCGCTATACACCCCTGCAGGGCAGGACTCTGTCAGTGGAGGAGGAGCAGAGTCCCTATCACGACATCCTGAAAAAGGCCGAGTCCCTCCAGGGGCTGCCGGTGGCAGTGGGCAGCCTCCACAGCATGCTTGCTCCCTTTGCCTGGATTATAAAGCAAAACTGTCAGAATATGCGCCTCGTCTATCTGATGAGCGACGGGGCTGCACTGCCCCTGGCTTTTAGCAGAACGGTCGACATGCTGAAAACCAGGGGCTTTATCGATCAGACGATTACCTTCGGCCATGCCTTTGGCGGGGATCTGGAGGCTGTCAACATCTACAGCGCTCTCTTGGCGGCAAAGCATGTCAGCCAGGCAGATCTGGCGGTGGTGCTGATGGGCCCTGGAGTAGTGGGCACCGGGACAAAATGGGGTACAACCGCCATTGAACAGGGCGTCTTCCTCAACGCAGCCCTGCAGCTAGGCGGCACTCCGGTAGCCATCCCGCGCTTAAGCGAAGGGGACCCCAGGCCCAGGCACAGGGGTATCAGCCACCACACCCGCACTGTGCTGGCGAAAGTTGTCCAGTCAGAAGTCTTCCTGCCCCTGCCCCTACGCTATCGGGAACTCTTTCCCGGCGGCGAACAGCTCACGGGACTGCAGCATAAAATAGTCTGGGAGCAGACAGATGCAAGCTTTCAGGAGCTGCATGCTGCTGATCTCCCTTTTTCTACTATGGGACGCGGGCTTCAGGACGACCCCTTGTTCTTCCACGGAATTGCGGCTTGTGCCCAGTTCTGCCGAAGTCTGCCGGCAAATTGCCCGGATGGGGGAGGAAATGATGGTTCGGTAACGAAAGTGAACTAAACCAATCTGGAGGTGGTAAATGGAATGTCGAAAACCACAGTGATCCTAGTGCGCCATGGAGAAACTCTGTGGAACAAAGAGTTGCGCTACCAAGGCCAGCAGGACAGCCCCCTGTCTCCTAAGGGCCTGCAGCAGGCGGAGGTGGTTGGCAGTTTTCTGCAGAACCGCAGCATTGATGCCGTCTACAGCAGTGATCTGAAGAGGGCGCTGCTGACGGCGGAAAGCATTGCCAAACATCATCAGCTCACCCCCATAGTTGATCAGCGCCTGCGGGAGATAGCCTTTGGCGTATGGGAGGGCAAAACCCGCACTGAGGTGCAGGAGGAGTATCCTGAGGTATGGGAGGCACGCATCCGGGATGTGCTGACAACCCGGATTTCAGGGGGAGAGCTGCCCAGCGAAGTTCTGGAGCGCCTGCACAGCTTTCTCAACGCACTTCTCTCTGACTGTCGGGGACAGACGATTGCAGTTGTGTCCCACGGCGGCGCACTGCGTCTGTTGATCGCTTCACTCCTCCAAATGCCCTTAGAAAAGGCCCACTGCATCCACCAGAGCAATACAGGGATTTCCGAACTTATCCATTATGAGGATGGCGAGCGGTGCTGGTGGGAAGCGGCCTGCATCAACAGCACAGGCCATCTGGGATCATATTTTCTCTAGGCTGAGCATAGAGTTAGTTAATGCATAAGCTGAAGAGGTGGATCGGATATGTTTGCAGCAGGCGCCTTCACTGAATTAGCGGCGAAGTACTTTCTGCGCCACTTGCCGCTATACTTAGCACTTATCCTATTGTTTGTCACCGGTTTAGGCTTTGGTGCCGTGGCCACCCACAAGCTTTCACCGGTTCAGAAGGACGACCTGGCCCGTTATATAGCAGGGGTGTATAATTCCTTAGGCGATAATTATGAGGCGACTGCGCCACGGGGCGAAGTGTTTGTGCAGAGTGTGACGGAAAACGTGGTGAAGACTGCGGGTCTCCTCTTTTTGCTGGGATTGACGGTGATCGGAGCCCCGCTGATCCTGGCCGTCGTGTTTGTCAGGGGCTTTGTCCTGGGGTTTACCGTGGGATTCCTCGTTCAGGAAACGATGGTCCAGGGCCTGATTCTGTCCACAACCTGCATTTTGCCCCATAATCTCCTGGTTGTTCCCGCACTTTTGCTTGGTGCAGGCGGAGCTCTGTCGTTTTCCGCCACAGCCCTCAAGACCATGCTCGGCCTGTCGAAGGACGGAATCTATGCCCAGTTCGCCAGCACCACCTTTTTAACTTTCTGCAGCGCCTGCCTGTTTGTACTGGCAGCCCTGGTTGAGACATACTTAACTCCAATTCTAGCCCAGTTTGGCAGCGGCTTTCTGATCTGAAGGGAGGGCTTTGATGTCTGATCAGCTTCTTTTTGATGCTTACTGCTCCTTTCTCCGTATTGAAAAGGGACTCTCTGAGAATACTGTAGATGCCTACTCCGCTGATTTGCGCCAGTTTCGCAAGTTTCTGGCCAAGTACAAGCTTTCCTTGGCAGATGTGGATGTACAAGACATTGCCCTGTATCTTAAGGAGTTGGAAGGACAGTCCGTTGCGCCGCGTTCGAGGGCCCGCAAGATCTCTTCCTTGCGGAGCTTTTTTGACTACCTCGTTGATGAACAGGCTGTTGCCAACAACCCCTGCGCCTATGTGGCCATGCCGAAAACGGCAGCCAAGCTGCCTCAGATCCTGAGTGAACAGGAAGTGCTGGCCCTTCTTGATGCCCCGACCCTGGACAAGCCCGCGGGCTACCGTGATCGGGCCATGCTGGAGGTAATGTACGGCTCTGGACTGAGGGTGTCGGAACTGGTTGGCTTAAATGTTGGCGACATTGATGAGCTGGGTTTTGTCCGCTGCCTGGGCAAAGGAAACAAGGAAAGGATCATACCCATCGGCAGCCATGCCCTCCAGGCAGCCTCGGATTACCTGAAATACGCCAGGGGGCGCTTAGTGACCAATCCCCGGGAGCGGGCGCTGTTTGTGAACGCCCGGGGAAGCCGCCTTACCAGGCAGGGATTTTGGAAAATCCTCAAAGGCTGGGCTAAGGCTGCAGGTATCAAAAAGGAGATATCGCCCCATATGATCCGGCACTCCTTTGCCACCCACCTTTTGAGGCATGGCGCGGATTTGCGCTCAGTTCAGGAAATGCTCGGCCATGCCGATTTAACTACTACGCAGATCTATACGCATCTGGACAAGGGACATTTGCGCGATGTTTACGGTAAGGCCCATCCTCGTGCGAGAAAGGAAGAGGAAGCATGAAAAGGATTGTAATCGTTGTCTTAGACAGTGTAGGCGTAGGCTCACTTCCCGACGCCCATATTTACGGTGATGAGGGCAGCAATACCCTGGGAAATGTGTCCCGGGCGGTTGGCGGCCTGAATCTGCCGAACATGGGGAGACTGGGGCTCGGCAACATTGTTCCTGTTGAGGGAGTGCCACCGGCGGATAAACCGGAGGGCGCCTGGGGGAAGATGGCAGAGGTTTCGAAGGGCAAGGACACTACGACAGGCCATTGGGAAATTGCCGGCTTGACACTGGATGCGCCTTTTCCCACTTACCCTGAAGGGTTCCCCGCTGAAATCATGGAAGCCTTTGAAGCCCAAATCGGCCGCAAGACCCTGGGCAACTATCCCGCATCCGGCACAGTGATCATTGACGAGCTGGGAGAAGAACACATGAAAACGGGCTTTCCCATCGTCTACACCTCCGCGGACAGTGTTTTCCAAATCGCTGCCCATGAGGAAATCGTACCCCTGGACCAGCTCTACGCATGGTGTGAGACTGCCAGGGGCCTGCTCCAAGGCAAGCATGGAGTGGGGCGGGTAATTGCCAGGCCTTTTGTAGGCGAGCCCGGTTCCTTTCAGCGTACCGCCAACCGCCATGACTACAGCCTGCCTCCTCTGCGTCCTACTGTGCTGGATGCCCTTGGAGAAAAGGGTATTCCTGTCTACGGTGTAGGCAAGATTTCAGATATCTTTGCCGGCCAAGGAATCAGCGAGTCCTTCCCGACCAAGGGTAACCAGGCGGGGATAGATCAGGTTGTGCAGCTGATGGAGGAAAAAAGGGAAGACTGCCTGATTTTCGCTAATCTGGTGGATTTTGACATGCTGTGGGGCCACCGCAACGATGCGGCGGGCTATGCCAAGGGCCTGGAAGAGTTCGACGCCCGCCTGCCTGAAATCATGGCCGGACTGCGAAGCGGCGACCTCTTGTTTATCCTGGCAGATCACGGCTGCGACCCGACCTTCCCGGGGACAGACCATACCCGGGAGTATGTGCCGCTGTTGGTAGCCGGAGAGAGTGTCAACCCAGTCCATCTGGGAGTCCGCCGCAGCTTTGCCGATGTGGCCAAGACAGCCGCAGACTGGTTCGGGGTTGAGTATGAGACCGTGGGGATCAGTTTTCTGCCTGAAATCAGATCATAAGGGTGTGATGGGATGCATGCTGTGGACTTGATACAGAAAAAGCGGGACGGGGGGCGTTTGTCCCGCACAGAGTTGGAGTTTCTGGTGAAAGGGTACGTGGGAGGCGAGATTCCCGACTACCAGATGGCTGCCTGGCTGATGGCAGTTTTCTTCAGGGGCATGGATGCAGAGGAAATCGCTGATCTGACACTGATTATGGCCCATTCAGGCGATACACTGGATCTCAGCGGGATTCAGGGCATCAAGGTGGATAAGCACTCCACTGGCGGCGTTGCCGATACCACCACCTTAGTTGTGGCTCCTTTGGTAGCCAGCCTCGGCGTACCTGTGGCGAAGATGTCNGGACGGGGACTGGGACATACCGGCGGCACCGTTGACAAGCTGGAGAGCATTCCCGGGTTTCAGGTTGAACTTAGCCCACAGCAGTTTATTACCCAGGTGAACACCATAGGTCTAAGCCTGGTTGGTCAGACCGGGCAGCTGGCCCCTGCCGACAAGCTGCTCTATGCCCTGCGCGATGTCACTGCCACAGTGGAGTCGATTCCCCTGATCGCATCTTCCATTATGAGCAAGAAGATTGCAGCGGGGGCAGACGGCTTTGTGCTGGATGTGAAGGCTGGGAAGGGAGCTTTCATGAAAACCGAGGAGGAAGCTGTGGAGCTGGCCAAAACAATGGTGCAGATCGGCAGGCTTGCCAAGCGGGAGACAGTCGCCTTGGTTACAGACATGAATCAGCCTTTGGGCAGGGCAGTTGGGAATGCCCTGGAGGTCAAGGAAGCGATCCTTACTTTGCGGGGCCAAGGGCCGGCAAGGCTTACAGAGCTGTGCCTGGAGCTCGCTGCGGAGATGCTGCTGCTGGCAAATGCAGTTCAGTCGCGCAGTGAAGCCAGGCGCCTTCTGGAGGAAAGCCTGCAAAGCGGCAAGGCGTTGCACAAGTTCAAAGAGCTCATTGAAGCCCAGGGCGGCCAGGCAGATGTTGCAGATGACTTAAGTCTGCTGCCGCAGGCAGCGCACACCACGGAAGCAGCCGCACCGGCTGCCGGCTATGTGCAGGCGATTGATCCGCTGATTATTGGCATTTCCGCCATGGAACTCGGAGCGGGCAGGGAACATAAGGATTCCGTAATCGATCTTGCAGTCGGCATAGAACTCAAGGCTGAAATCGGTGATTATGTCGAGGCTGGAATGCCCTTGGCGACAATTTATGCCAACGATCCGCACAAGCTCCGGGAGGCTGCCGGCAAGGCGCTGCAGGCGTTCCAAATCGGCGACGGCAAGCCGGCCCTCAAGCCTACGATTTATCGGAAAATCACTGCGGAACAGTTATAAAGGATAGTCCTGCCCCATACTTATTGTTATGGGGGGGAAGACTGTGACTTTTCCAGTGCGTTTTAACTCTTGTCTAAAATGGGTGACTGCAGCAGTCCTCTGTCTCAGTTTTCTGGCTGGGCAGGCGGCCGCCCTTGATGTGGGCGGCAAAGCTTATTTCCTGATGGATCCCTACAGCGGGCGTGTTTTCCTGGCAGACGACGCAGAAGAAGCACTGCCGGTTGCCAGCATTTCCAAAGTGATGACCCTGGTTCTGATCCTGGAGGCAGCAGACCGGGGTGAGGTGAGCCTGGACGATTTGGTTGCCGCCAGCCCCTTTGCAGCCAGCAAGCGAGGCTCCCGGATCTGGCTGGAAGCAGGGGAGCAGCTGCCTTTAGGCGAGCTGATCTACGCAATTGCGGTGGGTTCTGCCAACGACGCCGCGGTTGCTGCAGCCGAGTTTCTGGCCGGCAGCGAGGACAGCTTTGTGGAGCTGATGAATGTCCGCGCCCGGGAACTGGGTTTGGAGCAGACTGTATTCAGAAACTGCACCGGCCTTCCCGAAGAGACGGGCTCGAATCAGATGAGCGCCAAAGACGTGGCCGCTCTGGTGCGGCACGCCTTGACCGTTCCAGGCCTGATGGACTTTGTGTCAACTTATGAACATACCATGCGTGCCGACACAACCGGCATTCCGGTCCTGTGGAACGGAAACAAGCTGCTGCGCCGCTACTACGGGGTGGACGGCATGAAGACCGGCTTTACAACTGAAGCCGGTTACTGCATCGCGGCCACCGCCGAAAGGGATAATTTGCGCCTCATTGCTGTAACCCTGGGGCACAAAAGCGAAGAAGAACGGGAGAGTGCCGCAAGGGCCCTTTTGGATTACGGCTTCCGCAAGTATCAGAGCCTGGAGCTCTACGGCCCCCAGGAAGCAGTTGGATCTTTAGAATGCCCGACCGGAAATCCCCAGGTTGTGGACGTTGTCCTGCCTGACAAATTCCTGGTTACCGTGGAGCGGGGCAAGGAGCTTGACCTAACCACTGTGATCCAGCTGGAAGCAAATCTGGCGCCGCCTGTGCAAGCAGGTCAAATCGTCGGCAGCATCTGCGCCTATTATGGTGAGGAAGTGGTGGGCATGAGCCCCCTGACAGTGAGGCAGACTGTGGAAAAGCTCAGCCTGCCGGCGCTGATTGTGCGCTTGGCGCAGGCCTTGGCAAAGGCTGTGTTTTAATTTCCTTTTATTAGCAGGTATACGGGCATTCCCCTAGAAAATCTCTTTATACCACAATGGGGAGGGAAGCCTGTGCAGTATGATTTTCAACTGGAGGGACAAGCCCTGATCGCGACACTACGGGGCGAGCTGGACTTACACACTTCGCCGGAGTTCAAGGACACGCTGACTAAACTCTTCGAAACCCACTCCACCCTCAAGCATTTGATCATGAATGTGAAAGGACTCACATTCATCGACAGTTCAGGCCTGGGAGTCATCCTCGGACGTTATCGGGTGATTCAGGAAAGGGGAGGGCGGCTCTTTTTTGTGCAAGCGAATCCTCAGATTAAACGTATCCTGCAGATGTCGGGCTTTCAGAAAATATCGGAGTTTGCCAATTCCACTGAAGATGTCTTAGAACGGGTCTAAGGAGGCGACTTTAATGAAAACTGCAAACTGGATTAAACTTGAGATTCCCAGCGACACCCGCAATGTAGCCTTTGCCCGTACGGCGGTTGCGCTGTTTGCCAGCCAGTTGGACTGGACTTTAGATGAACTGGAAGACATTAAAGTGGCCGTCTCTGAAGCGGTGTCTAACTCCGTTATACATGGATATAGCCTGCAAGAGGGCGTTGTAATAGTGGAAGCCCGGTATGAAGGACCTGAACTGAGTATCAGCATCGAGGATTTTGGGCAGGGTATTGCCGACATTGAACAGGCCCAGGAGGTTGGGTTCACCAGCATTCCGGAGGAACGGATGGGGCTTGGATTCACCTTTATGCATGAATATATGGATCAGGTTTTAGTTGCTTCGGAAGTGGGGAAGGGGACCAAAGTCACCATGGTTAAGCGGGTTAAAGATGTGGAGAGCTAGGGATGCCCATGACACAGGAGCAGTTCCGGCACTTGATTTCCCAATCCCAGCAGGGAGACCAGGCAGCCCGCAGCCGGCTGGTGGAAGCTAACCTTCCGTTGGTGCACAGCATTGCGAGAAGGTTCTTGGAGCGCGGTTTAGAATATGAGGATTTGGTGCAGATCGGCTCGTTGGGTCTGCTCAAAGCCATTGATGACTTTGACTTAAGTTATGATGTGCGCTTTTCAACCTATGCGGTGCCCAAGATCATGGGTGAGATTAAGCAGCATCTGAGGAAGGCCTCTGCATTGCAGGTGGGGCGCTCCACAAAAAAGCTCGCGTCCGATGCGCTGCAGGTCAAGGACAGGCTGGCCCAGGCGCTGGGGCGCAGTCCCACCATTTCTGAGATTGCCGCTGAGCTCGAAGTGGAACCGGAAGATGTAGTGTTCGCCTTTGATGCAGTTGCCCCGGTGTACTCTCTGCAGGCCAGAATCGCCGACGGCGGGGAGGAGGCGCCGGAGCTCCAGGATTTTGTGGCAGCCCGGGGCGGCCATGAAAACCTGATGCTCAAACAGGCCCTGGAAAGGCTGACCCCTGATGAACGCCGCATCATTTTCCTCCGCTATTTTGCAGAAAAAAGCCAAAGTGAAGTGGCTAAAGAGCTGGGGATCTCCCAGGCGCAGGTCTCCCGGCAGGAAGCCAGGATCATTCGACAGCTGCGATACGAGTTATAGAAAAGAGGAGTAATTTGTTTGCCGACCTACATTTGCATACAACTGAATCAGACGGTACCTGGACTCCCGCAGAGCTGGTGCGTGAAGCGCGCAAAGCCGGCCTGGCGGCGGTGGCGGTTACCGACCATGACACTACAGAGGGCATTGAAGCTGCCCAGAAAGCTGCCCCTGAGGATCTGCAGGTGATTCCCGGCATTGAGTTGGGCGCAAGCAGCCCAAGGGGGGACGAGGTGCATGTGGTGGGGCTGTGGATAGACCCTGGCTATGGGCCGCTGCAGGAAAGACTTGCGGTGCTGAGACAGGAACGGATCGCCCGCATAGTCAGGATCTTGGATCGCCTGGCTGATCTGGGTATCTTTTTGAGCGAAGCAGATGTGCAGGAGTTTTCCCATCGGGATGTATTGAGCCGCAGCCACATTGCTTCTGCAATGGTGAAAAAGGGGATCGTCCAGACCAAGAAAGAGGCTTTTGATGCCTACATCGGGCAAGGGGCTCCTGCCTATGTAAAGCGCCCCAAGCTCACTCCGGAGCAGGCGGTGGAGTTAATCCTAGGCGCGGGAGGCGTGCCGGTCCTGGCCCATCCGGGCCTGCTGAAGGATCTGTCTATTCTTCCCTCCATGGTTCAGGCGGGTTTGATTGGACTGGAGACAGTTCATCACAGCCACAGCCCGGAACAGGAGGAATACTTCCTAGGGCTTGCCGCCGAACTGGGTCTGCTGCCCAGCGGGGGTTCGGACTGCCACGGTCCGGGGGGGAAGGATGAGATTTATCTGGGTAAGTACAAGGTACCTTGGAAATGGCTGGCCGATCTGGCGAAAAAGCGAGAGGGATCACAATGATCCGTGCTTATGCCGGTTTTTCCCTGCAGGGCATTGGCGGTTTTGCCCGAATATGATGATTAGAATCTCCTTCAACCGTGAAATTAGAAGTCGCGAAGCTAATTCGGAACTTGAGGAGTTGGGCAGATGTCGCATTTAATGGGGGGCAAGGTATCTTTAGAATTAGTTAAGCCGCATCGCTACCGGGCGCACTATCACATTGTCGTTGATGAAGCATGCATTGGAGAAATCGAACTGGATCATATCGCCTGGCGAAGCGGTGAAGCGGAACTGAAAATTGAAATCTTCGATGGTGAGATGCGGGGTCTCGGGTATGGAACTGATGCTGTAATCACCCTTTTGAGACAGGCTTTTCTTAAAATGAACCTGAGCCGTATATACCTGCGCGTTCAAGCCTGCAACAGGGCTGCGCTGCGCTGCTATGAGAAGGCGGGTTTTAAGAAGGAAGGCCGCCTGCATCGCCAGACGGATCAGGACACCAAAGAAGAGATTTTCCTGATGGGCATCACCAGGGCTCAGTTTTTGCAGGGCCCGCACCCACAGGCAGTCTAGTTTTACTCTCTTTTAAGGACCGCGATTTCGCGGTTCTTTTTCATCTCCCCCATAAGCTGAGGTTTTTAACGAATGTTATAAGCGGAAACTGCCAAGAAGGGCAAGGATTCTCTCAGGCAGTGTCGAACAATACAGAATGCATTTCTTTTAGAAAGTAAACGGAGGGGTATTTATGCTCAGAATTTTCGCTCTAGGTGGTCCAGTAATGATCCCGCTGCTTCTATGCTCGATTTTTGCCTTAGCTATCGGGATTGAAAGGTTGTGGTATTTGCTGCGGTCAAGAGTGGATACCGATGACCTCCTGGAAGATATTAAGCTGTCGTTAGGCCAGGGTAAAGTGCTGGAAGCAATGCAGATTGCCAAGAAATCCCGAGGACCCGTCGCTGCTGTGCTGGCTACGGGAATAGCTCATTATGACCAAGACCGAGAGGAAATCAAAGAGCACATGACCGTGGTTGGCCAGGAAGAAATTCATAAAATGGAGAGACGCCTCGGCGCCCTGGACTTCATCGTGACCGCGTCTCCGCTCCTGGGAATTTTAGGTACAGTGACCGGCATTATTGACAGTTTTAACGTTATGGGCGCCATGGAAGGGGTAACCCAGGCTTCTGCATTAAGTATCGGCATTGCTGAAGCGCTGATTACTACCGCGACAGGTTTGATCATTGCAGTGCCGACAATGGCGCTGGCCAGCTACCTTAACAGTGTAGTCAATACCCTCATTGCGGATATGAACAAGAAATCCAATGAGCTCCTCAATGTGCTGGATGCAAGGAGTGACATTTAATGAATTTTCAGCGTTCGAAAAGAAGGCGTAACAGCCCGGATATAACGCCCCTGATTGACGTTATGTTCTTTATGCTGGTGTTCTTTATGGTCTTTTCCACATTGAAAACTGAGCCCATGGGCCTGGACGTGGAGCTGCCAAGGGCGGTTACCGGAACTGCCCAGACCAGCACAAGTTTTGAAGTAGTTGTGGACAAGTCTGGTGCCTTTTATGTTTCCGGACGCCATGTTACCGGTGCAGAGCTTGAACAGGATTTGGTCCAGAGGCTCCAGGTCAATCCCGATATTTTTGTGATCGTTAAAGCGGACAAGGAAGTTCGCTATGAGCATGTCGTCAGGGCATTAGATCATATCCGCGGAGTCGGCGGCTATAGATTGGGTTTAGCGGTTGAACAAGGAACGTAGAGGAAGGAGGGAGAGATGTGCATAACCCCTTTGGTGATGATGCACCGTTAAATCGTTTTATTTTGATATCTGTGATCCTCCATGCGATCCTTTTTTTCGCGCTGCCAGATCTAAGCTCTATTTTCGATGTTGACACTCCAGGGCTTGCTGGAGGAGGGGTTATTCAAGTAATGCATGTTGAGACGTCAGTTAATCCCCGGCCCTCTCCGGTGACGGATCGTCTCTCCCAGTCAACGGTTCCGCGGGTAACCGAACCGCGGCCCCAGCCGGAAGAGCCTCCTCAAGAACAGGCAGTTGCTGAGNCAGAAGAAGCCCAGGTGCCGGAACCCCAGGTTGAACAGGCCCGTGCGGTGGAGCCCGAACCGGAACCAACAGTTGAGGCGGAACAGGCTGAACCCGAAGTGCCTGAAGTGCCCGAGCCTCCGGAGGTTGCCGAGCAAGGTGAACTGCTGACCAGTGCTGACGGTCCNGAAGTAGTGGTGGAGACTGAGCCGAAGGAGCCGGTTGAACCGCGCGTTGAGGCCCGGCCTGAGCCTCAGGAAAGGCCTGAATCACAACAGAGCGGTTCAGGAACAGGCACAGAGGGTGCCAGTGATGAATCCGGTGTGACAGAATCCGGAACCGGCACAGCTGAGACTGCTCCTCCGACACCGCCCCCGCCGGCAAGCGGCAGAGATCTCCATGGCGGCGGCGCACCGCTTTATCCGAAGAATGCAGAACATGATCAAGTGGAAGGTGTCGTATTCTTAGCAATTGAGGTATCAGCCGCAGGCACTTTGAAGGATCTGATTCTGGAGAGGTCCTCCGGCGATGAGCGCCTGGACTTTCAAGCTGTATCCCATATCCAGAACAGATGGTTCTTTGAAAGTCAGCCCTACGACTATAGAATGGAGGTCGCGGTTGTGTTCGCCAAAGAGGGTGACAGCAATCGCATTGTCCCCAGGCTTGAGTACGGAGAGGTTAGTTGGCTGAATGCACCATAGAGGGGGGAAGAACAAGAATGCGAAGGAAGTTTGCACTTGCTTTAGTCGGAGTACTCATAGTGACGCTTTCCTGTTCCTTCGTCGCCACGGTTTTGGCTGCAGTTCCGAAGGTGCAAATCGACAATGAGTACATTCGAATTGTAGTGAATGCCGACCAGGCCGATACCGGACGCTTTTCGGTGGGAACGACCGGGGGAGATCCTGAGCGCACCACTGATCAGAACAAGCACCTGATTTACGGCGGAGATGATCCGTGGACGTCCTACACTACAATTCGCATCGGCAATCAAAACTGGGTTTATGGAGGCAAGACAGACCGGCGGGCAGGTTTCAACGCCCTTTACGGCGAGATGATCCAGCCTCCCACCGTGGTTGACGGCAAGATAGAAAGCAGCTGGAGGCTGGGGCCGGTCCAGGTGTGGCAAATTCTCAGCATCACCCGGAGCAGCACCACAGGACTTTTAGACACGGCCCAGATTGAGTATCATGTGGAAAACCTAGATACTGACCCCCATATGGTCGGCTTGCGCCTGATGCTGGATACCATGTTGGGCAGCAACGACGGCGCACCGTTTCGTGTCGACGACCGTGCGATTACCACCGACAACGTTTATTATGCCCAGGACATGCCCCAGTTTTGGCAGGCCTTTGACTCCTTGGCCAACCCCCAGGTCATGTCCCAGGGAACATTGACTGGTCCCGGCGTAACGACGCCTGACCGCGTTTACTTTACCAACTGGGGAAGCCTGGCAGACAGTCCCTGGAATTTCGACTTTACTCCCGGCAGGGATTTTCAGCGCCTCGGCGAATGGGAGCTCGACAGCGCCATTGCGCTGTTTTGGGACCAGGTTCCCCTGGCCCCCGGCGAAGTACGAACCTATGTCTCATATTACGGACTGGGCGGCGTAACTATTAACCCCGGTGAACTGATGCTGGGTGTAACTTCACCGGCGGAGATCACAACTGATCCCGACGGATTCCAGACATTCTCCATTATCGCCTATGTGCAAAATGAAGGCCAGGGCGAAGCCCTGGATGTCGTAGCTGAGTTGAAGCTGCCGCCTGGACTGCAGCTCGTAGGCAGCCCCGCCAAGGTGCAGCTGAACAGTCTCCAAGTTGGCGAGACTAAACAGACGGGCTGGCAGGTAGGCGTGCGCAGCCTTACAGAAGGCACATTCACCTATGAGGTGGAAGTAACAGCCAAGAACAGTGAGCCGAACAAGGTGCGGCGGGATGTGCAGGTGTTAAGCCCTGCCAAGCTGCAGGTGCTCTTCAGCGGGCCTCCGGGACTGGGCATTAAGGACGAGCGCTATGAACCGTCCACCTTCGAAGCCAAGGCAACGGTGCGCAATGACGGAGGCACCAAGTTCTATGGCGGCACCTTTGAAATTCTGTATCCGTTAGGCCTCGAACTCGTGCAGGGACAGAACGCAAAGCGCTTCCCCGGCACAATCGAGCCTGGACAGGAAGTATCGTTTAAGTGGCTGTTAAGGCCGAAGGACGGCTTTTCCGGTCCGCTGCCCTACTCGCTGCGCACAATTGATGAGCGAGGCCAGCAGAAGGTGGAAAACATGTTTATCATCGTCCCCGAGCTGAAGCCTAAAGTATGGGTAGGGGAGCCCCAGGTGCCAGGCGGAGGCCTGGTCAGGGCCGGTGATTACTTCTCACTGCCGGTGTGGGCAACCAACATCCACGATTTTGCGGCAGCGGAAATCGACCTGTCCTTTGACCCAGAACATCTGGAGATCGTAGGACGAACCCTGGACATTTCCCGAGGGACCCTGTTTGTAGACGGAGAGTGGCAGATGCCTCAAGTGTTCAATGAAACAGGGCAGGTGCTCGGCCTCAAAGGGGACCGGGGGGCAGGCAACGAACTGAAGCTTTCCTACGGGACGCTGGTGACAATTCACTTCCGGGCCAAGACTGCCGGACTGGGCAGAGTGTCTGTGGAACGGGCACGGGTGCAGACCAGGCAAGGCATCCTGGAGGCGCCGTCACTGGTGATCGAACATAGAGACATTATCATTCAACCTTAAAGGGTGAGGAGGCTTACTTAATGAAAAAGAACAGGATTGTCTATGGGCTTCTGGCAGTACTTTTGGCTAATCTGCTGCTGCCCGTAGGAGCGGCCGCCAATGTTACCGATGTGCCCGCCGACCACTGGGCATATCATGCGGTTAACAATGCCATTGCCAGAGGGTATCTGACGGTGTTTGAGGACGGTACTTTCCAGGGCACCCGGGCTGTAGACCGCTATGCCCTGGCCAATGTGATCAACCGCCTGCTGGAAGATATTGAGGTTTCCCGGGTCAGGGGCACTTCCGGCGATCTGCAGGAAATCAGCGAACTGCAGCTCCGTTTCGAAGAAGATCTGGCCACCTGGTATGCGGATCAGCAGGACCTCCGGGAAGCAGTAAAGAGAGTGGAGGACAATGCCCTGATCTCCGAGGAGCGCGTCAGCCGGGTTGTCAGCGCCCAGGTAGATCTGGAAAAGCAGGTCTCTGACATTCGNGATGGTATGACTCACATGCAAAACGATCTGGCCCAGGTCCAAGCTGGCATTGTCAGCGTGCAGCTGGCCATGGACGAACAGATGCTGGGCATGACGGAGGAAACAGACCAGCGCTTGGCTGAACTGATTAACGCAGTCATTCAGCTGGAAAAGGAGCTTCTGCTCCAGGCAGAGGCTATTAACAGCCTGGAAAACTGGGCGGGGGAAAAAGGCGCGGTGTTTGCCAGCCTCCAAGTGGCCGACAGTGAGCTGGGGACTGAGATCGAAGCTCTAAGGCAGACCAATCAGCAGCTGGAAAAGGATCTGCAGAATGTAGCGGTACTGCTCCAGCGTGAAACCCAAAACAGGCAGCAGCTCACCGCAGAGCTGGAACAGGCCAAGACTGACATTGCAGTGCTGCGGGATGACACCTCGGGCCTGGAAGTGATCAAGACCGAACTGGCCACAGATGTTAACGCCCAGATTAATGCCGCCCTCATCCGGGAGCAGCGCCTGGAGCGGCAAATCAAGACTCTGGAAGAGGATTTTCAAGAGTACCGCATGAATTCAGATAAAGAGCTGAAATCTGCTAAGACTTTGGCGACAATCGGCATAGCTCTAGGAGCTATTGGAGCTATTATCGGCGCTTTGTCTGCCGGCGGAGTCTTCGGCGCCAATTAGTTTATAATCGAATCAAGTTGGGGCATCACCTAGGNGGTGCCCCTTTTTTGCATACTTTGGCTGGAGAATAGCATACTAAGAACGATTAGCCAAAGGAGTGACGCAGATGAAGCCGCAAGAGTATCAGAAACTGGTGCAGAAGCACAGTCCGCCCCGACCCCTGGTGAAAAACATGCTGTGGGCTTTTTTTGTGGGGGGAACGATCTGTGCAGTTGGACAAGTGGCTCTGAATATCGCGGAAAAGATCGAAAGAACCAAAGCCGAGGCTTCAGCCGTGACACTGGCCATGATGATCCTGGTCGGGACAATCTTGACGGGCATTGGCGTCTATGATGAAATCGCCGAAAAGGGAGGGGCCGGTGCAGCCATACCGATTACAGGCTTTGCCAATACGGTAACATCTGCAGCTATGGAGTTTCGCCGGGAAGGCTTTCTGTTGGGCATGGCCGCGAAAATGTTTGTGATTGCAGGTCCGGTGATTGTGTTTGGGATTCTCTCCGGATTCATTGTCGCGTTGATCAAGGCTCTAATTCTCGGACTTTTCTAAGGCAGGAGGTGTTTGTGTGTGAGCAACCGCCTTGGCGCCCAAACCCTGACATTCAGCAAAGAACCTAGAATCCTCAGCTCCTATGCCATAGTGGGCCCAATGGAAGGCAAAGGGCCACATGCTCTGGACTTTGATGAAATCCTTCCCGATGATGTACTGAATCAGAAAACTCCGGAAAAATCCGAACGTCTGATCCTGGAGATGGCCATCGCAAAAACGCTGCAAAAAAGCAGCACCAAGCTGGATGAAGTACAGTTTCTCATCGCAGGAGATCTTTTGAACCAGATCATTTCCTCCACATTTGCCGCCGCCACCTATGCGGCTCCCTTTATAGGCATCTATGGGGCCTGTTCAACCTTTGCCCAGGCCATGGGCCTCGCTGCAGCACTTCTGCAGGGCGACTTTGCCAGCAAGGTGCTGATCGGCACCGCCAGCCACTATCAGACGGCTGAGAGGCAGTTCCGCTATCCCATTGAACTGAATGTTAAGCACATTGCCACCAACCATCATACTGTGACCGGGGCAGGGACTGCTCTTTTGGGTTTTGGGGAAGAAGGTCCCAGGGTGACCCACGCCACCTTCGGGGCAGTTGTAGACATGGGGCTGAAGGATCCAAATGATATGGGCAGTGCCATGGCTCCGGCAGCATTTGCCACCATCAAGCAGCACCTGAAGGATACCGGGCGCAGCTTGGAAGACTATGACGTTGTGCTTACCGGAGATCTGGGCAGGCAGGGAAGGAAAATGCTGAGACTGCTTCTGGAAGGGGAAGGGTTCCAAGGCCTGGATCGCTTGCAGGACGGAGGAAGCAAAATTTACGGAGACGGCCAAAAGACAGGCGCTGGGGGCAGCGGCGCGGCCTGCATCGCGGTCATGACCCTGGGCTATGCCCTNAACAAGCTCAAGTCGGCCAAGGCCCGGCGCATCTTGGTTGTTGCCACCGGGGCGCTTCTCAGTTCGCTCACTGTGGCGCAGGGAGAATCCATCCCCTGCATCGCCCATGCCGTAGTAATTGAGGCTTAAGGGGGAGATCTTATCGAGTACATTATTGCATTTCTAGTAGGCGGGGCAGTGTGTGCCCTGGGGCAGCTGATCATTGATGTGACCAAGTGCACAAATGCGCATCTGCTCGTCGGACTGGTCTGCCTGGGGGCGGTCCTGAGCGGACTGGGCATCTACGAGCCCTTCCAAGAGTTTGCCGGCGCCGGGGCTTTGGTGCCGGTGATGGGGTTTGGCAGTTCCATCACCAAGGGCATGCTCTCGGAAATCGAACGCCTCGGCTGGGAGGGACTCTTTACCGGCGCCTTTGAAATAACCGGCCTCGGTTTAGCTGCTTCCATTGTCTTCAGCAGTATCTTGGCTTTACTGCGGAAACCGCAGAAATGATGGGGAACCCTGGGGAATCTCAGGGTTTCATTTATCTTGGTCTGGTTGGAAGGAAAAGCTATTGTCACGGCGAAATAGGTGAAATAAGCTTTTCAGTAAGGTTTATAAGCTCCAGCCTGTGCCGGACATAGGAATAGTCTTCTATGGAGGGGATTATGATGAAAGAAAGACAACTGGTTGTGTTTAAGCTTCATGATGAAGAGTTTGGGGTAGAAATCACTGACGTCAGGGAAATCGTTAAGGTCGGTCATATTACGCGCCTTCCCCATGTAGCTGATTATATCGAGGGTGTAACAAACCTGCGGGGAGAAGTTATTCCGGTAATCTCTCTGCGCAAGCGGTTTGGACTGGCTTCGCAGGATGAAACGCAGGATACCCGCATTATTATCCTGGAAATCAATGACAGCATGGTGGGCTTTATCGTAGACTCAGTCAC
>JGI24707J26582_10000705_pt1 | contig 26433 bp, 20 predicted proteins | sample BioPla1DNA1_FD_26582 | JGI IMG/M metagenome (IMG submission 26582)
TTTGTAAATTCACGCGTCAAAATTAAATATGGCGAACAAATATATACATAATCTGTTGCTTTATTAATGATTTCTAAGTAGACATTATATGCAATCGTTTCTTTTGAAAATGGTGAATCCCCATATGGAACAACAAAGTTATTTCGTTCATAAGACTTATGATTATCAACAATAAATGTTTTAGGATCTATTGGATTTCTATTTCTTAGATTCCACATAGTAAAAAACATTACTGTAATTGAATTAACGCTGTCACCTTTGACTCTTAAAACAGCATCTTTCCAATGACCAAATCGTTCTTCTTGGTTGATATATTCATCTGCTAAATTAATTCCTCCAACAAAAGCGACTTCACCATCAATTACAATTGATTTCCGGTGATTTCGATAATTTTCCCGATGTGGATATGGGCTTTTTGCTGGAGCGAAAACACGTGCTCTAATGCCAAATTGTTTTAATCTTTTTGGTAAGCGACGAGAGACATTAAACATTTCATTAAGCCCATCATAGAGAAAATATATTTCAACACCTTCTTTAGCTTTCTGTTTTAAAATTTTTAAAACTTCTTGCCAAAAGATGCCATCTTTAACAATGAAAAATTCTAGTGTTATAAACTTTTTAGCACTACTTAGCGATTGTAAAATATCATCAAGTGCCAAGTCACCAACTTTATAATATTTTAAATCATTGTTTTTGTAGGTTGGAAAATATGTTTTATTTTGCAAATAATTGGCTAAACCTGCAAAACGGGCGTCTTTTTTGTTAAATTCTTTACTGATATTTAAATTTTTATCTAATAAATGTTTATTATTTTCAATCTCTTTTCGATATGATTTTTTAAACAAATGAGGAACAATATCAATTCTTACAAATATGTATATTAACGAACCTAAAAATGGAATAAACATAATCGTAATAATCCAAGCAATCTTATAAGTTTGTTCGGTGTCTTGGGCTAGAATAAAAGCAAGTAATACTATACTAATTAATTGGTGTATAAAGAAATATGTATAAAACTGTTTTGAATAATAAATTAAAACAAATGTAAGTAGGGCAATTTGAAGAAGAAAAAGAGCAAGAATTAAAGTTGTTCTTGAAAAAACTTTACCAAGTATATGGCGTTTCATCTTGTGACGTGGACGATAGTTTTTATGTTTCTTTTCGTTAACCATTTTTTGCTTCCTTATTAAAGACAAAGTCATCGATTGACTTAATACTATTTTTATCAGTAAAAACTTTAAGTTCGGTGTTATCTATATACATAACACGACCTGGAAATTTGACTAAATGCATTTTATCTAATAATGCTTTAAATTCTTCAACACTATTAAATTCTTCACTTTGGTGAGCGATGTGTCGATCACCTTGTTTAATTCGTTCATTGTATCGTCTAAATAATTCGTTTGGTTCACCATAAAACACAAGACTAATTAAATCTGCATTATACTTTTTTACCAATTCTTCAATTTCGTTAACCTCATATTGGCGAAAATTGCTTTCTAATAAAACATCTACCTTACTTTCAAGTGCTCTTTCACAAGAATAATAGAGTAATTTAAAAGTTGTTTGACTTAAATGATAGTTCTCTTTTCGATTTTCAAACCCAAAACTATCGGCTAATATTTCTTTAATTCGATCTTTTGTAAGACATATAATTTGATGTCTAGCACTAAATTGATGGGCAAAGGTTGACTTACCACTTGCTAAGTCACCTCCTACTAGAATAATTTTAGTTCTTTCTTCCACCATATTAATCTACTGTTATACTTTCCTGATACATTTTAACACAAATGTATCTTAATATCACTTCTTACTATTAATAGTAAAATGCATATTAAATATATGTATGAAAACCACTGCAAATCTTGTCTTTTTTAAAAGAAACACTGCAAAACCTATCTCTTTTTAAAAAAACAGGCATTGAATACAACGCCTGTTTCTTTATGGTGCAGCCTTCGAGATTTGAACTCGAACACTATTAAGTACTAGCTTCTGAGACTAGCGCGTATACCAGTTCCGCCAAGGCTGCACATAAAAGTATTAACTATTTTTGGAAATAGTGAGCATTAGGATAGTATCCTAATTCAGCAAGTATGTTAGTTGGGTTAGCAAGTGCACTCATGTCATCTGCATAATAAAATCTAGTTTGATCAGCTGAAGCACTCATATATAAAGAACTTGTAAATCCTCCATAATCAACATCGGGATATAACCAAAGAAAAATTTCTGCTGGAGTTCTTCTTGGTAAAACCTCAATACCTTTTTCAAGTAAAAAATCATTAAATACACTAAACGGCATACAGGAAGGATGGGGTTTAAAATAAAATACTGCACCATTTTCTCCAGGACTTAATTCTCTTTCACGGTATTTAAGTTTGTAATTTGTAGATTCAATAGCTTTTTCTACTGGCCTAACTCCATCAATGCTTCCATACCCCGCTTCAAGAATTGCAACAACTTCTTCTCCTTCATATAAAGTTATCGTTGAAGTTTTACTATCAAATATAGCATTTTCATGAACAAACTTACTTTTAACATTATAATACTCAATCGTTTGAAGCATATATGATTCGTTAAATTCTAGTTGTTGTTCTCCATATGGAACAGTTGAAGAAGTATCAACATCCCTTGTTCCTGTAATTACAACTGGCTGTTTTGTAGGGGTAAGAAGTTTTTCATCAAAATAAGCAATAGCATCTTCTAATGTTTCTAAATTAGCTGCATTATCAAAGTAGTGTTCCCCAGTATCTGGGTTATAAGTATAAGCAACAGCACCTGCCATAAAAGCTAAATGAACCTGATTTCGCACAGTTTCTTCTAAATTATAAAAGTATTCGCTTGGTTGTCTTTTATTAATCGCTTGAAGCATTGCTTCACGATCTGAAGTAACTGCTTCACCTTCATTAGTTAAAAGTTCAGGAAATTGCATAATATGTTTTACGTTTGGATAATTAGCATCAAGCATAAAGGAAAGACGGTCAAGACCTCTAGCAGTTCCTTCAAGTTTATAGTTTTCATTTAGAGTTGTTCCTGGTTGAACAAAATTAATATAAAAGTCATCAATCGCGCGATTTTCTATATTTTCATATTCAGCAAGGACAGCTTCAAAGTAACTCTTTTGCGCAGAATAGACTTCCTCTGGAAGATTATCTTTATAACATCCATAAGTAAAAGTCCCGTCACTTAGAAAAATAACATTTAAATCGCTAAAATTAACGCCAGCTTGTACCATAATATCTAAAATTAGGCTTACGGTTGTATCATTTATATAAAGATGAAACTTAGCATTTGGATTAGTTCTAATAATATTTCTTACAGTTTGACGCATGGCTAAATACTTGTAGCCACTTACTCTATTATCAAGTGTTTGGCCTTCTAGAAAAGTAAAATTAGGAAAGTTTTCCATTGTATATTGAACACTAAATGTATTACCACGTTCAAACCAAAAATATGTATTTGGAGCATTTGTATTAAATGCAATAAGTGATCCATATAAAACGGGTAAGGATGCAGTTAATACATAAAAAACATAATCATTTTCATCATATGATGGTAGTTCTAAGTAAGAAGGAACCGCTTTATTGTCAATTAAAGTAGTTGGGACTACTTCATNAGTTCTCATATCGTAATACTTATTTTGAAAATAGACATAAGGACTACTTGCATCATTTTCATAAACACCTTCAATAACAAAATCTTCACTTGTTATATCCATATGTTCACTAGGTGGTTCGCTGCTTGATATTGGAACGCCGCCCTTACAACTTGCAAGAATTAAAAAGATTAGTAAACAAAGCATATTCTTTTTCATCACAAATACCTCTTTTCTAAATATATTATATTCCTAATTAAATAATTAATAAAAAATAAAAGAAAAAACACCTATTGGTGTTTTGAGCGTAAATGGTGGAGCTGACGAGGATCGAACTCGCTACCTCCTCCATGCCATGGAGGCGCTCTCCCAGGTGAGCTACAGCCCCATTGACGCTCAATAATTCTAAGTTATGTTAATAAACTTGTCAATTAGTTAATTGTTTTATTTATCGCTCAATCCAAATTGCAGGCACAACTCCGCGATACGTTTCGACTGACCACATGTTCGGTGTAAAAATTCCTCCGTTATGAGTAGATCTAACTAAATAATTTGCATTTGTTTGAGGATTTTCAGCTGGAGAGCGTAAAAACCACCGGCCACACTCTTTGTTTGAACTTAGGTAGACATATAGATTTTGAGATTGTGAATATTCAGTTGAAGCAAAAATACGGTCAGCATTAGTTGAGAATAAATAATTTGAACTACTTGCTTCTGTATAGCTCAATAAAAAGACTTTATCGTAAGTATTATTACAAACATAGGGTAATGATGGATATCCGGTTGTAGGTAGACTATTATCAACTAATGTAGTTAAAATTCGAGATTTTTGCTCACTATCAAAAGCCACATTATAAAATTTGGAATTTAGCCATGTTCTAATTGAAGAGTATTCATAATTGTTAGCATATATCGTATTTCCATTTATATTACGTGCCACAGTAAAAGGATTAAAATCTTGACAATCTAAAATTAAATTAGAAACCAAAAACGCCTTATCAGCTGATAGATCTCTTATTTTCCATTGTATTGGTTCAAATTTAAACCAATATGCATTGTTAATAAAGTAGCCATTATCATCTTGATATGACGAGCCTAAACTTTGAGATACTGAGGTATTATAAAGACGATATGAAGTAAAGTAAACGCCTCGATATATATCATCACCTAAAGGTAAATCTATATACCACATGTATGACGTTATTTGAGAGTTCATGTAATAATTATAATCTGTCCAAGCATAACTATTTGTTGGTGTAGGTAGTGTTCCTGCTAAGGTGTTAAGTTCAGAAATAATCGTTGTATCAGTAACATTACTTTGAGGATAAGTTCCAAATTCAATATTATCGCCTTTAATTAGAGGGCCTAAATCAATCTTAAAATGAGCATAATATGTAACATCATAATAAGGCATTATGAAGGTATATGAGGGAGTACTTGAAATTAAAATATTGTTTTCATCGTACCATCCCTTAAATAAGAAACCCGAGTTAGCGGTAGCATCAACCGTAACATTTACACCGACCTGATAAATACCACTTCCAGTTGTATAGCCTCTTTCTATATCAGTTGATTCTGCTAAAACTGTTGTATATTCTGGCATGCATGAAAAAGTTAAAGTCATACTTTCAATTGAAGAGGCTGCAGCCCCTATTGCTAAAAGTTTAAAATAATTAGGTTTAAATCCATCAAATGTTGTTTCTACTTGTAGAGGGCTACTTTGATCAAATGTGATGCTTCTTGATTCTATAAAAGAGGTCGAATCTGACCAATACACCTCGATATTGCAGTTAGTATCTTTTTTGTTTACTACTAAGCTTGACATCCCGCTTATTCTAGTTTTATTAGTAATATACCCATTAGCATTTATAGTTTGCCAAATGGTTGCATCGTTTCTAAGTCCTACAAAATCAAAATTTAGATTATTACCTAACTCAGTTGTAACTGTACCAGTTCCATCATATCCTGATGGATTATATGTTCCAGTAGTGATTTTATTTTTCGAATCGCTAAATTGAATTGTATATGTTGTATTTTCTCCACGCGCATTAAAACTAAACTCATTTCTAACAAAATAAGTTGTTGTTAGTACCGCTACACCTACTAGTGTAGTGATTAAATATTTGCGTAATTCCTTTTTTTCTTTTGTCATGGTGTATTCAAAAATAGTTGAACAATTTTTTTATTTTACATCATTCACTTAATTATTCAAAATCTATATTATTTGTTGTCGCGATCTAGCTAAAATCTAACTCTTTTAATATTGAAAATGTATTGTAAATATAATGCATTAATACAAGCAGAGATTTGTTGAGCCAATTATAAAAAAGTCATTTCTAAAAAATAAATGCAATAGAGGCTTTAATAAACCCAAATTATTCAAAGATTCACTTTTATATTTTTTCTAAAAAATCAATATATTAGTCTAACAAATTTTTATAAAGAAAATATATAAACCCAAAAGAAGATAAATAATTGTCGGATAATCGCTAGACAACGATAGCAGTTTATTTCTTAAATTAGTATTAATTTTAATTAAAACATAAAAACTACTAAAACTAGGATTTATAGATTATTATCTTCTAGCGATTCTTCTAGCTCTTTTGCTTTTTTTATTCTTGAAAAAATGAGTAATGTTAAAAGAAAGCCAATGTAATTTCCTGCTAAGACTAGGGAAAGATGTAAAATGCCTCGCCAAGATGCAAATAGTTCTCCTGCAAGAGATAGATACATTAATTCACTTAGTATTTGTGGACAACCAATTGCGACATAAACAAAAACAACAACTAAATTAATTAAATAATGATGTGTTAATTTTTCTGTACTTTTTAATGCTTCTTTTAAAAAGCCGATTGATAAGCCCGTAATAGTTGCTAATCCTAAAACACTAAGTGGATTAGCACCCATTTTTCCTGAAACATAATTTGCGATGGTTTCGCCATAAGTAAGTCCATATTTGGATAGACTAATTAGATGTCCAAATATAGCAACTGTTGCAAAAGTTGTAGCAAATCCTATTAATACATCAATAATGTGATTTTTTATTTTACCATGCACTTTAAATGTCTCTGTTAAAAAGAAATATTAAAACACAAAAACATTAAGCGCATAGACAGCACCATAAAATAATGCTCCAAAAATTGGAAAATAATGATATATAGTTACATTAATCAAAGCAGCTAAAACAATGATGAATCCATTAATCACGCTACCTAAAGTAACTTTTATAATTCTTTTTGAACGCATAATAATTATCTTCTTTGTACAGAATAAAATATAGCATTGTTATGTGCGTTTAAATAAATATTCTTTTCTTTTCTAATTGACTTATAAAAAACTAGAGAAAAGAAAACATAATATCGTTCAATATGTTTCATTTTTATTTTGTTCTGCATTATACTAATTAGAGGAATTTAACTATGGATAGCATTGAATTAGTAAAACCTTCACAAAAATTTCTAGCTTCTTATTTAGAAACACTAAAAGAAGCTGAAATGTTTGATCCTACATATTCACAATGTTTTTGTTACACAAGATCTGATATTTTTACTGATTTTAATAATTATGAAAAAGGAATAAATCTCCCAGAAAACTATGTTCCTGCCTCTTATTTTTGGCTTGTTAGAGGCAATGACTTTATTGGTGAAATTAGTATTCGCCATCGTTTAACACCAGCCCTAGAAAAGTATGGCGGCCATATTGGTTATAAAATTCGTTATAGCGAATGGAATAAAGGATATGGTACAAAGATGCTTGTCTTAGCTTTGATTTAAGCAAAGAAAATGGGGCTAGACAGAGTATTAATTACATGTCATTCCAACAATTATGCTTCCAAACGTGTAATTGAAAAAAATGGTGGTATTCTAAACAGCAAAATATATAACATTATTGAAGGTCGCATGATATTCACGCTTCGTTATTGGATCGATTTATCTAATAAATAGTTGCAAAACTGCTATTAAAGTTACAAAATATGGCTGTGGTGCATTAGCTCAGTTTGGATAGAGCATTCGCCTCCTAAGCGGAAGGTCCCCTGTTCGAGTCAGGGATGCATCGCCATAAAAAAAGCGAGCCTGGACTCGCTTTTTGTTTTAGATATGTTGATTATTTATCTTTGTGTAGCAAAGAAAAATACTGCCAAGGTACCTGGACCAGCGTGTGCGCCGATAACTGGACCAATATGATTAATTAAAGTAACTTTCAATCCCAAATTAAGACTTTCAATTTGCTTTTTTAATAGTTCGGCTGATTCTAAATCATCGCCATGAGAAATAAAGACATCTTTTGGTAATTTTGGATTATATGTTTCTTTAACTTTTTCAACCAAAGTTTGAATAGCGCGTTTTCTACCACGAGCTTTTTCCATTGGTATCAGTCTACCTTCAATATCAACGTGTAAAATAGGTTTAATTGATAATAAAGTGCCTAAAACTGCTNTTGCTCCACCTAAACGACCTCCTCGTTTTAAAAACATTAAGTCATCAACTGTAAACCAGTGAGCAACATTATACTTAATTTGTTCAATGTACTTATAAGTTTCCTCAATTGTCGCACCTTCTTCTCTTTTCTTTGCAGCAGCATAAGCAATTAAGCCTTCACCTAATGAAGCNGCTTTTGTATCAACTAGATAAACTTTGCGTTTATGACCTTCAAATGTTTCAGCAGCAATACGGGCGCTATTATAGTTACTTGAAAGTGCGCTAGATAATGAAAGAATTAATACATCATTACCTTTTTTAAATTCTTGTTCAATGATTTCCATGTATTCATTAACATTTAATTGTGATGTTGTTGCAACAACACCTTTTCTAAGTAATTCGTAAAATTTCTTGACGCCTAAACTTCGATAGTCGAGATGATTAACATATTCTTTTCCATCCATAATGAATTTTAAGGGTGCAACAACTAAGTCTAGTTCTTTTCTTAATTCTTCAGTTAGGTCCGTACTTGAATTAATCACAATACTAAATTTTTTCATATTTTTTCCTCCTTGTTAGCTTTCATTTTAATGAAAGCTGAATTGCATTATACCATTTATCTAACTCTTGTCACTCTTTTATACTTAAAAAGGGACTACATTTTTAAGTCCCTTTTTGCAAATTGGTCGTAAATACGATTAATTTTGTTTTTGCTTTTGTAAAATTAATATTAATTCTCGTAAACTTTTGGCTGCAACAATTGTAGAAGTTTNACTTGGATCAAGCATAGGAGATAGTTCTACTATGTCGGCTCCAACAATCTTATTTAATTTACTAAATTGTTCAAAAGCACACAATAATTCCTTATAGGTAATTCCACCAGGTTCAGGTGTACCAGTACCAGGGAAAACACTTGGATCAAGTACATCTAGGTCAATTGCAATATATACAGGTACATCTTTTAGTTTCTTTACAACTTCATCTAAACCATTTAAATCATATTTTTGTTGGTAAACGTGGCCTTCTTTAACCCATTTAAATTCTTTTTCGTCACCACTTCTGATACCAAATTGATATATTTTATTATCTCCAACAAAATTATATACATGTCTCATAAAGGTTGCGTGAGAAAATTTCATTCCTAAAAAACTTTCGCTAAGGTCTGTATGAGCATCTAAATGAATTATGTGTAAATTTGGATATTTTTTAAATAATGCTTTAATAACAGCATAAGTTACTAAATGTTCACCGCCGACCATCATAGGNAATTTGTTATCTTTAATAATTTTCTTCGTTGTCTTATAGATAATATCTAGCGAGGTTTTAACATCTCCGATTGGCAACTCTAAATCACCAATATCGCAAGTCTTGTAATTTTTAAGATTATCGTCTTGGTACGGGCTATACCATTCAATTCCTTTTGATTCTACTCTAATAGCATTACCAGCAAAGCGAGTTCCTGGTCGATACGATGTTGTTGTATCAAGTGGGGCACTAAAAATAACTACCTTACTTTCTTTGTATTCGCTATTGCAACTTTGAAATGATAAATCGACTTTTTTTCATTTAATCTTCCTCCGAATGAGTGTTTTCTAAATCTACAACTTTAATAAATCCCAATTCTGATTCACTTAAAATTGTTGAACCCTTCTTTAAATAATCATTTAAGTCATTGATGATTTCTTCACTTATTACTTCACCAGGAATGACAACTGGAATACCAGGCGGATAAATCATAATTGATTCCGCCGCGACCTCATCCTTAGCCTCATCAATAGAAACGTATTTTTTATATGNATGGTAGGCTTCACGAGGCCTCATATAATATATGGGTTCATTATAAACAGNTTTTTGAACGATTGGATCTAGATTCAATTTTAAATATTTTTTAGCTATTTTCTTAAGCGAACTTACAAAATGATTTAAATCTTTTTCTTCTGTTCCCATTGTTAAAACTGCTAAAATCAAGTGCGTTTCTGCAAGTTCTAGTTGAATATTGTCGCGATCTCTTAATTCATTATAAACTTCAAAACCTGTAATTCCAAGCTCTGAAACCTTACAATAATCCTAGTATTGTCATACCCGAATTCCCCTTTGGATTTAAAATAATCTTCCGTTATAGCTTCTACTCCAGGGATTTGATTAATTTTTTCTCGTGCCTTTTCGGTCATATTAATTAATCTATTAATCTTCTTATTTCCATTAAAATAAATGTCTTTTCTTGCAACATCTAAACTTGCTAATAATAAAGAACTAGGTGATGTTGAATTTAAAATATTAAGTGTAGCTTGAAGTCGGTTATGATCAACACGATCACCCTTTGTTAAAATGGCAGAACTTTGAGTTAGAGAACCAACTGTCTTATGAATAGAAACAATACTTACGTCTGCTCCAGCTTCAATTGCACCAAAAGGAAGTTTTTTGGAAAAATAAAATTGTCCTCCATGAGCTTCATCAACGATTACTTTCATATCTTTCTTATGAGCAAGATTAACAATCTCTTTTAAATCACTAACGACACCAAAATAAGTAGGATTTATTACAAAAACAACCTTAGCATCAGGATTTTCATTGATTGCTTTTTTTATCGCATTTATTGATACTCCGTTAGCAATTCCCAATGTTTTATCAATATTAGGTTTAACAAAAATTGGTTTTGCGCCACTTAAAATAAGTGCATTTATTACTGATTTATGTACATTTCGAGGAATAATTATTTTTTCATTTGCTCTACATGCGGACATAATAACCGCTAAAATGCCTTGCGTTGTTCCATTAGTTAAAAAATATGCCTTATCTGCTCCGAAGGCCTCTGCCATTAAATTTTGAGCTTCTTTAATAACACCTTTAGGATTTGACATGTTATCTAGACCTCGAGGTCCATTAGCATCTAAACGTAAAAAATTATGACCTGCATATTCAGCTAGCTCATTGTTTAAGCGACCTAATTTTTGACCTGGAACATCTAAGGATGTAGGGTCAGATTCTGCAAATTCCTTAAGTTTTGTAAAGTATGGTGTTTTAAGTTGTTTTTGTTATTTTTTCGTCAATTTAAATTCCTCGAAAAATATTATATCACTAATAATATATTTTCAATTGAATAATATATTTGTTATTTTTATTCACTTGATTCTTTCAAGATTTCCATTGCTCGATAAGACATATTTAAAAGATCATCAATCGAGTCTCTTTTTAACATATAGTAACTAGGATAAATGGGCTTTCCAACATTAAGAATTATACGTTTTTTATATTTTCCATTCTTCTTTTTCTTCTTAACAAAATTAATTCTTGTTGGAACGATTGGAACCATTGCATTATGAGCTATATGGAATGCACCCTTTTTAAATGGTTGCAAATTATTATATTTATAAAGAAGATTACCTTCAGGATATATAAAAACCAAATCGCCATTTTTAACCTTGGTCGAACATTCGCTGACAAAGACTTTTGTTTCTTCAATATTTCGTGGGATTGGAATTGTACCAAAAAGGCGGACAAAATTACCATAAGAATCATGTTCTAAATTTTCTGGTATTGCAGTATATACTGCTAAACGCGGATATGTTGCACATGCATTCATCATTGAATCATAATCATGAACATGGTTTGAAATGATAATTCCACCTGTTCTTATTTCTTTTATGTTCTTTCTTCCATTAATTCTTAAACCTTTAAAAACGTACCAAAACCCAATAGCAACTGGCATAAAAATAAAATAAAGCGTTTTTACAATCGCCATTTTAAATTTATTAGGTCTTAACTTTTTTACATAACCTTTAACACTATCCCTTTTTTCGATAAGTCTTATTTTTTCATCATGTACTGCTGCAACAAACATCTCATACAATCTCTTAACTGCAGTATCAATATTAAAGTTTTGCATGAACTTTTGATATTCTTTACTCATTTTTTGTCGTTCAGCAGGATTTTCAATCCAATATTCAATTTTCTTTGCAAGATCTTTGTGTTTATTTAGTTTAAATAAACTTCGTTCATCAAGAGCAAAAATTTGTCCNGGTGCACTAAAAGGTGTATTTGCTAAAACTGGTACTAAACCNCCAGCGAGTGCTTCTAAAACTGAGATTCCTTCAGTTTCAACTTCTGCTGTATGAACATATAAATCACTTTCAGCTATCTTTTTTATCAAGTCTTTTTGCTTGTAAAATCCAAATTCTACATTTAATTTGTAGCGTTTTGCCATTAGTTTTAGTTTCTTTTCTTTTGGACCTTGTCCCGCAATTACTAATTTAATTTTCTCTTTATATTTTGAATGCTTAATCGCCTTTAATAAAACTTCTTGTCGCTTTTCAAGCGAAAGACGGCCGATTATTAGAATTTGAAAAACTTCTGGATTATCAGGTCTATCAACATCAATAAAAAATTGTTTTCCAACTCCATTAGTAATTGGGTGAAGAATATTTTTATATCGTTGCTCTTTTAATCTATTAGCCATTACAGGACTAGGGCAATGGACTCGATCAATTACTTTATAAACACGATGTTTAAAATATTTATACAAAAACCATGTAACAGGTGAAAAAAACTTACCCATCCCTGAACCATAAGCAACATGTTCAGGACACATGTGATATGAACCAGTAACTGCAATTCCCATTTCCTTAGCCACTTTAATAGCAACTTGAGCAGATTTCCATGGAAAAAAGAAATGAACAACATCTGCACCCTCAAATGCTTTTCTTAAAACTTTTTTATCTGGTTTTGCAAAATAAGTATTTTGTTTCTTTGATACTGGCGTAACAATTGGAATATATCTTTGTTTAAGTTGGTAATATTCCTTACCTTCTATATTGCTAACTGAGACAACTCGTACTTCGTGTCCCATTTCTTCTAGTTTTTGTTTTGAGCGAACGGCAGTCATTGTCGTTCCATTTGAGAATTCGCCATAAGAGTCGATAATGTAAACTATAATCATAAATTTGGTTCCTTCTTGGGTTTTCTTGTATATTATAAACTTTTTAAAAGGTCAAGTCCACTAATCTTATACTCATAACAAGCCATAAATTAGTTTTTTACCCTTTTTTTGTCAAAAAATTTTAAAAATATGTGATAATAATTAAAAGGATAATTTATTTAATTTAAGTTAACTTCAATAAATTAAACGAACTTATGTTGAAACTTATGCTAGGTAAGAAAAAACTATTTATTATTATTGGACCTTTACTTTTTTTCTTTAATAAGTTGTAAACCAAAAAAAATGAAAGAATATGGTGTTTTTCTTGGTATTAATGAAAATGAAGCATATAAATTAGATCCTTATAAACTTGTTGTTATTGTACCAAGTGAGTTTACCTCTTCTACAATTACTAACCTCCACGATAAGGTTAAGACTATTTATGGCTACTTAAATATTGGTTCGCTTGAAGTATATCGGCCTTACTATGAACGCTTTAAAGATTTAACTTTAGGTGTCTACGAAGATTGGCCTGATGAGTATTGGATTGATGTCTCAGCTTCTTCTTGGCAAGATTTTATTATAAACGAACTTGCTATTTCTTATTTGGAGTTAGGTTTTGATGGTTTTTTTATTGATAACACCGATGTATATTACGAATATAATAATGAACAAATTTTTAATGGACTTAAATATATTTTACTGGGTCTTAAAAATTTAAATACAACTTTAATCATTAATGGGGGCGACACTTTTGTAAGTGAGTGTCTAGAGGATAATATCGCCACTTCTTTATTTAATGGTGTGAATCAAGAAACCGTTTTTACACGGATAGATTTTGAAAATAATACTTATCATGCACAATTTGAGAGTGAAGCAAACTATTTTAAAGAATATCTTAATAATGTTAAAAATGCCGATTTGTCAGTTTATCTTCTAGAATATAAGGCTATTAATAGCTTATCTAAGACAATTGATGCTTATTGTAAGGAAAACAGTTTTANTTGGTATAACNCCCCTAGTTTAGAGTTAACATAAAAAACGCTATTGGCGTTTTTTAAAAATGGTCGGAACGATGAGATTTGAACTCACGACCTTCTGGTCCCGAACCAGACGCACTACCAAGCTGTGCTACGTCCCGACAACTTTATCTAGTATAAATAATCCTTAAAAGAAATCAAATAAATTAAGTTGATTCTTTTCTGGTAAATTTTTCAATATTCCAAGTTCGCGCATTCTTTCGATGTTTTGACTGTTAAGTCTTGTTCTTTCAACTAATTCCTCAATTGAAATAAACTCTCCATCTTTTCTTGCTTCTACAATTGAGATAGCTGTATTATCACCTAAACCATCAATTGTATTAAAAGGAGGAATGAGTGCTTTATTTTCTTCATCAATTACAAAGGTAGTCCCATCGCTTTTATAGAGGTCAATATTTGTAAATTTATAGCCTCGATCTGCAAATTCGAGCGCGATTTGGAGCGTTCTTTCTAAATCTTTTTCTTTAGCATCTTTACCTCCTGCACTCTTTAATTTTTCTTCGCATTCTTTTAATCGCCTCTTAATTGCTTCGGTACCTTTAGTCATTGATTTAATATCATATTGACGACACCTAACCGAAAAGAATGTCGCATAATAAGCAAGTGGGCGATAAACTTTATACCATCCTACACGGACCGCCATCATAACATAGGCTGTAGCGTGTGCTCTTGGGAAAAGATATTCAATCATATTACAGCTATCAACATAATATTGGGCAACACCATGACTTAACATCAGCCTTTCTTGTGAAGAAGTAATCTTTCTTCCTTCTTTTCTTACGGTTTCCATAATTATAAAGGCATCTTCTGCTTCAATCCCGCGACTAATTAAATATGTCATAATATCATCACGACATCCTATAACGCCGTTTAAGTCTGTAATTTTATTAGCAATTAATCTTTCTGCATTACCTGTCCAAACATTTGTTCCATGACTTAAGCCTGAAATGATAAGAAGATCATTAAATGTTTTTGGGTTTGTAGCAGTTAGTAATCTTCGTACAAATTCAGTGCCAAATTCTGGTAAACCTAAAGCTCCTGTTGGTTCTTCTAAGTAATTGTGATTTAGGTTAAGTGCATCTGGAGAACTAAATAAACTTAGAACCTTACTATCATTAAATGGTAGACTTGCTGGATCAATACCAGTCATTTCTCCCATCATTTTTAGGGCTAGTGGATCAACATGTCCTAGAAGGTCAAACTTTAGAACATTATCATGAATTGAGCGATAATCTAAGTGAGTTGTCTTCCATTCTGCATCAATATCGTTAGCAGGATATTGAACGGGAGTAAAATCAGAAACATCATAACCATCTGGAATAATAACAATACCGCCTGGATGTTGACCTGATGTTCTTTTAACATTAGTAATACCATGGGCAAGATAATTAATTTGCGCAGGATTTACACTCATAGGATCAACCCCTTGTCGTTCGAAAAATCCTTTAACATAACCTACAGCAGTTTTTTCTTTAATAGTTTCAATTGTACCTGCTCGATATACATTAGATTCACCTAAAAGTTCGCGAGTATACATGTGTGCTCTTGCTTGATAATCACCTGGGAAGTTTAAGTCAATATCGGGAACTTTATCTGCTTTAAAGCCTAAGAAAGTTTCAAACGGAATATTTTGGCCGTCACCAATTAAATCATGACCACATTTTGGACATTTTTTATTTGGTAAATCAAATCCACTTTTAACCGTACTAGCTACTTCAAAATCGCTATATTTACAATGAGGACAACGATAGTGAGGGATAAGAGGATTAACTTCAGTAATGCCTGCCATAGTAGCGACAAGACTTGAACCAACTGAACCTCGACTTCCAACCATATAACCATCACTTTCTGCTTTTTTAACGATTTTATAAGATAAATAATAGATAACAGCAAAGCCGTTAACTATAATACCTTCTAATTCTTTATCAAGACGATTTTTAATAAGAGCAGGAAGAGGATAACCATACATTGAAACAGCGTTTTCTTCTACAATTTGTCGAAGTAAAGTATCAACATTTTCAATCTTTGGTGTGTATAACTTTTCTTTTAAGGGTTTAACATTATCGATTTGATTAGCGATAATATGTGTGTTTTCAATAACATATTGCTTTGCTTCTTCTAGTGAGAACAGTTCAGGGATTGTAAAAGCATCAAGCATTTCTTCTGTCGTTCGGTAGTGTTGATCAGGGTTTTCAAACGGCGGATAATTATCTCTATCGTAGGGATGAAGAGGATGGGGAACATTTCCTACTGCTTTAGCTGAAATTAATACATCACGGAATGGCTTTTCATTTGGTTCAACATAGTGAGCATCTCCGGTAGCTACTACATACTTTCCTGCCTTTTTGGCAGCTCTAACGATATCTTTAAGAAATACAAAAAGCATTCTTTCTTCTTCAATTCGACCCATATTAATTAAATGAGAATAGTTAGCTGGAGGTTGAATTTCAATATAATCATAAAAGCTCATGGCTTCAACTAAATCTTCCTCACTTTTTGTCATTGCAAGTTGAAATATTTCTCCATTAAAACAAGCAGGACTAATAAGAAGATTAGTGCGGTATTTTTCTATTATATGTCGAGGAATTTTTGGAACCTCTGCAAGATAATCGATGTGAGAAAGAGATATTAGTTCGTATAAATCTTTAATTCCTTGTTGATTTTTCGCTAATACTACAATGTGATATGGAAAAAGATGACGATAAACACTATTTTCAATTTCGAGTTTTTCTAAATCCATATGTCTTAACGTTTCATTTTCATGTGTTAGTTTTACGAGCATTGCCTGCCAAACATTATTTAAAACTTCAGCATCATAATCAGCTCTATGAGCTTTTGTTTTGTCATAAATTACTTCAAGATTTCTTGCAAGAGCACCCAAACGATGATCTCTTGCTTCAGGAAATAAATATCGAGACAAGGGCAAAGTATCAATAACAGGATTTGTAATTTTTGGACGACCTAATCTAATTAATGCTTCATTTAAAAAGCCAACATCAAATTCAGCATTATGAGAAACTAATATTGAATCACCTATAAAATCAAGTATTTCATCAATTACATCGTCAATTTGCGGCTTATTTCGAAGTAATGCAGGTTTAATATTCGTAATTTCAATAGTTTTTGGTGATAAAGTNACATCATTCCCAGGATTAATTAAAATATTAATTCGCTTGGAAACGAGCCCACCAATAACGCGAACTGCACCAAATTCAATGATTCGATCATATCTTGCACTTAAACCAGTCGTTTCAAAGTCAAAAACAGTATATGAAGCTGAACTTAATAAGACTGGACTAGGATTGATAATAAAATTTGGTTTTGTATCAATCATATATAGTTCAGCACCATAAATCATTTTAATGTTCTTATCTTTTGTTTTTTTGACAATTTCAGGGAAGGCTTGTACTACACCATGATCGGTAATCGCTAATGCGGTATGTCCCATTGCTTCTGCTGCTTCTATATAGTTTTCTACTGTGCCAATCCCATCCATAACTGACATTTTTGTATGAGCGTGAAGTTCAATACGCTTTTTAGGACCAATATAATTATCTTTTCGAAGTTCAGGGCGAACTAAAGAGTCAATTGAATGAGCAACAACTTCAATATGTTTACTATAGGAATCTAATTTTACTACACCTTTTACACGAACATTTTGTCCAATTCTTAACTTTCTTAGTTCGCTTAAATCTAGTTGTTTACTATTTTTATGAACAAAAGCCTTCACATTTATAGCATGTGTGTTTTTAGCTACACTGATTATAAAAATAGATGTTTGATTTTTTGTAAATTTTTCTTCATAACTAAATATAATCCCATCAAAATCAACTTTTTCATCATTTAGTGTAATTTGATTTATTTCTAACGGAATATATGATTCTCTTTTTAGTGCTTTAGCCCTTTCTTCCTTCATTTTGGCCATATTTTCTACTAAACGCTCATCAATTTCAGCAGTAACTTTAGCACTAAATCTTGTTCCTTCGTTATCATAATAAGGTAAGTCATCATCGTCATGAGGCGGAATTTCATCATCGTAATAATAACTACCCTCTTCTTCTGCATAACTAAATTCATCAGGTTCATCTAAATAAAACTCATCCTCTTCATTAACTTCTTTTAAAATTAACTTAGCTATAAAAGGATATGAAATACTTAATAGAAGATCATTAAAATCACGAACGATTCCGTTATAATCATTAAATTCTACTTCATTACGGGCAACAAATTGAATAACCGATGGTTGCTCAATATTAATTTCTATCTCACTTGGTAGATAAGTCCTTCTACTATACCAAGGATCAAATAAACTAATAGCATCCTCAACTTTAGGAGACTTTTGATATGAGAAATTTATTTTATATGGGTATTTAATATTAACAAGACAAGAAAGAAAACGTTCTAAATCACTATATGACCATGGTTCTTCTAAATTAAGATCATAGACCCATATATCATCGATTTTGCGATAACCTTTCATCTCAATTTCTAAACCTTGGCAATCAAAAGAAATCGAGTCTAAAAAACGTTTTGTTACTTTGTCCACGTTAATACCTCCTTATAAAGTTTATTTAATTTATTAAATTAGAATGAAAAATATATCTTTGATTGTTATTACAACAAACAACGCTAAAAGAAGAATAATGCCAACTGCTGAAGCTATTTGCTTAAATTTAGGATTAACTTCTCGACGAATAATTGATTCAAGTATAACTATTAAAATATGCCAACCATCTAAACCAGGGAATGGTAAAAGGTTAAAAATGGCAAGGTTAACACTAATTAAGCCCCAAATGAATAAGTATTGACTTAAACCAAAGTTTGTTAGTGTTGATGAGGTAGCTTTATAAATACCTACAGGACCAGAAAGATTTTTAAATCCACCAGGGCTAAAAATCATCGCTAAGCCACGACCTATAGCAGTAAAAGCTGTTCCAAAATCTTTAAATGTTAGTTTAACCGCATCTCCGAAGCGGTTAAAATAAGTTCCTTTTGTAAAACTAAAGCCTAATGTTCCTAATTCATAACCTTTCCCAGGATCTTTTGAATCAATTAAACGTGTTCGTATTACAAGTGTTTTAGAAGTTTTCTGTAAGACCTTTACATCATCATAGCGACCAAATTCAGCAGTCAAGGTTAGTATAGAATCTCTAGTAAGAGTTACTTTTCCTACTCCTTCTGCATAAAGGTTTGTTGTTTCTTTATCAATTAAAACAATTGCAGAGCCTGAAAACTCTAAATCATCATAACTTCGCGGATTAAAGAGAACATAATATTCGTTTTCAGGCATATTTGAGAGAGTACCTTCGCCAAAATATTGAATTTGGTCAACACCAATTTTAGTTTCTTTAAAGATAAAAATGTCATTATTATTAATGTTATAAACGGTTTGAGCATCACTTCCTTCTTCTACTGCTAATGATGTGTAAATTTGTGTTTGTCTTACCGCAGTATTAGAAATAAAGAAAATTAAAAGACCAATGATAAAGTTCATAACAATACCCGCACTCATAATGCCAACTCGTTTAGCTTTATGAACTTTATATAAACTGCGACTTTCATCAATATCTTCTCTTGCAAACTCTTCTGGGATTTCTTCTGCCTCTCCAAGCATTGAGACGTAACCTCCTAGAGGTAGTAAACGTAGAGAATAAATTGTCTCACCTTTTTTCTTACTAATAATTTTTGGTCCAAAACCAACAGAAAATTCAAAACAATATACATTAAAGGCTTTCGCCATAATAAAGTGGCCAAGTTCATGGATGGTAATTAAGATACCAAGCATAATAATAAATAATAATATTCTTAAAATAACCATTAAACTTTACCTCCTTCTATAAATTTAGCTGTCTTCTCACGGATAAGCTTATCCGCTTCAATGAGTTTATTTAGAGATATCTTTCCTAAATCAAGTGTGTCCACAAACTCATTATAAATATGTGTAACGACTCTAGTTATGTCGTTAAAACCAATTTTTTTATTTAAAAATGCATAAACTGCGATCTCGTTTGCTGCATTTAAAATTGTAGGTGCATATTTTTTGCGCCCTAATGCATCATATGCTAGTCCTACTAGAGGATATTTTTCTATTTCAAAAGGAATAAAGTGTAACGCAGGGATATCTTTAAATGAAAGTGCATCAGTTTTAACATTAACTCTATTAGCCCTATGAAGAGCATAAGAAATAGGAACTTTCATATCCGCTGGACCTAAATCAAATATAAACGCTTCATCAATAAAGCGCACTGCAGCATGAACTTTGCTTTCAGGGTGAATAACAATTTTGATTTTTTCACTTGGTAAATTAAAAAGATAACTCGCCTCAATAACCTCAAAACCTTTATTCATCATTGTTGCAGAATCAATAGTAATCTTAGCACCCATTTTCCAATTAGGATGAGCAAGTGCTTCTTCAACCGTGACATTTTCGGTTTCCTTTTCACTTTTTCCTAAAAAGGGTCCCCCACTTGCAGTAATATAGGCCTCTTTAACAATTGAGCAATCATTACCAAAACACTTACTAAGTGCTACATGTTCAGAATCAATTGGGTATATTTTCCCACCCTTCTTTTTAAGAAGATCTTCAATAAGTTCACCGCCTACAACAATTGCTTCTTTATTAGCTAGAGCTACTTCCATTCCCTTTTTAAGAGCATGAACAGTTGAAGCTAAACCAACAAACCCAACTAACGCATTAACGACCATATTCGCTTTTACTGTTTCTATAAGTCTTAAGAGACCCTCATCACCATAGTAAACTTCAATATGGGGATATTTTTTCTTTAATTCTAAACATTTTGCTTTTTCTTTTACCGAAATAGCTTTTACAGATGGATGTTTGTCTAAAATTTCATTGATCTTATCAACTCTATTTCCCACTGAAAAAGCAACAAGACGAAAATTGTCTTGTTCTTCTTCAATAATTTCCAATGTTTGCGAACCAATGCTGCCACTAGCACCAAGTAAAATAAGATCCATCATAAGAGGAAACTCCAACTATTACGAATAAAGACGATTAATAAAGAAACAACTAGCGAAACAACGAGGATACTATCTAAACGATCTAAAATTCCTCCATGACCTCGAAGAAATGTACCATAGTCTTTAATTTCAAAGTTGCGTTTAAGGGCACTAAAAAATAAATCGCCCAAGTTTCCAAGTAAAGGCATTAATAACGAAAGTAGCACAAGCCAATACCACTCTTTATGAGACAAGAAAGGTAATATCTCATTGCCAGTAAGAGAACAAATCATTGCAAACGCGAAACTAAAAACAAAGGAAATGACAATACCGCCAATAAAACCTTCAATTGTTTTTTTAGGTGAAATTCTTTCAATTAACTTACGTCTTCCAAATAAAACCCCAACAAAATAGGCTCCAATATCGTTAAATGTTGTTCCAATTATTACATATAGTAATAAGAAACTTGAAACAATACCTTCACTAGTGAAACCAACAATAAAAGCATCTTCAGAATTTGCCATATGTTGAGGTAGAAACCTTAAAAATAATAGTGATTGGAAACCAATCCCAACGATTATCATCATAATAAAAAAATAACTACCAAGATAAAAGTCAAATTCAGGAACTAAAATAACACTTATAAAAACGAATACAAGAATAGCAATTACACCAAAAGTAGATACTTCTAAGTTTTCAAATCCGCGCCAAAAATCCCATAATTTTAAATTTAGAGGGTGCTTCCCCAGTGAAACATTCACATTCATATTGTTTTTCATAAAAATCCAGAATGTTAGGGATATTGTCATCACATAAACAAAAACATAAACAAACCAAAAGCCTTTTTTTACTTTAGCAGCATGTAAAAATTCATGAATAGAAATAGCTAACGCTATTAAAACTGTTATTAAAAAAGACCATCCACCAAAAAAGAAAGTAGGAACAACGACAATTCCTAAAATAACAGCCGTAATGATACGAATTACCATTGTGGTTTTTGTTTCTTTTGAAAGTATATTAGAAATTCGTTCTTTTTTATTTTGTTTGTTTTTTTGTTTTTTTTCATCATTTAAATCATTAACAACTACTTTTTCTTCATTACTCATTGTCTAAACCTCCATAACGTCTCTTACGTTTTGAAAACTCTTGCAAACTTAATTCAAGTTGTTCAGGAGTATAATCCGGCCAGTAAACTGGTGTAAAAATTAATTCTGTATATGCTAACTGCCAAAGCATAAAATTAGATAGACGCATTTCTCCACTTGTTCTAATTAATAAGTCTAGCGGAGGGTAGCCAGCAGTATATAGATGATTATCAATCATCTTAACATCGATATCATCGCTTTTAATTTCATTTGCTTCAATTCTTTTTGCAATGTTTTTAAAACCACGTATGATTTCATCATAACTACCATAATTTAAACCCATATTTAATATTAAGCCTGAATTTGCTGAGGTTTCATTAACCGCTTTATTAATTTCTTCTTGTGTCGAAAGTGGTAATCGTGTTATATCACCCATAGTAACCAGTTTGATATTTTCTTTCATTAATGTTGGAATTTTCTTTTTTAGTTCAACCTCAAGTTGTTTAAACAAATAATCAATTTCTGATTGGGGTCTATTCCAATTTTCGGTAGAAAAAGCATAACAAGACATTACTTCAATTTTTCTTTTGTTACAATCAAGCGCAATCTCAAAAATTCTTTTAGCACCTTCAGCATGACCAAAGNTTCGTGGNCGCATGCGTTTTTTTGCCCATCGTCCGTTGCCATCCATAATAAAAGCGATATGTTTGACACCGTAATTTAAAAGTTCTGTTGTTTGTTTTCTTTTTGCCATATATAAAATATTATACCTTTTAACATAGGTATAATTAAGAGAAAAAGTAAAACTTTTCTAAATATATAAAAAAAAGCGGTTGCCCGCTCTAGACTGTCATAATTTCTTCTTCTTTTGCTTTGAAGATTTCATCAATCTTACTTATGAACTCATCAGTTAATTTTTGAACTTCATCTTGTGTTCTATGAACATCATCTTCTGTATAATTATCTGAATCGTTTTTAATTGCATTATTTGCATCGCGACGAATATTTCGAACTGCAATTTTTGCTTCTTCAGCGTATTTTTTTGCATCTCTAACAAGATCACGGCGACGTTCTTCATTTAGTGGGGGAATGATTAGTCTAATCGAAACCCCATCATTTATTGGGTTAATTCCAATATTTGAAGCAGAAATTGCTGCTAAAACTGACTTAAGATCATTTCGATCATAGGGCTTAACTAGCAGTTGGCGTGGTTCAGGAACAGAAATAGCACAAATTTGATTAATAGGCATTTTTTCACCATAATAATCACATTCAATTTTGTTAAGTAAACTTGCATTTGCTCTACCAGTTCTAAGAATTGCCAAATTTTCTTCATAATTTAATATGACAAATTCCATTTTTTCTCGAGCATCTAAAACATTAATATCTGACATAATTATTTACCTCAACTTATATGTGTTCCTATTTTATCATCTTTTAATACTTTAATAAAATTATTGGGATCATTCATACCAAAAACAATCGTATCAATGCCACTTTCTTTTAAAAGCATCAATGCTTTTTGATCCATCACTTGAACTTGTAAAGTAATAAGTTCTTCATATGTTGTTTTTGAAATAAATTTAGCATCTTTATTATATCGCGGGTCACTAGTATAAACGCCATCCACTCCATCTTTAGCCATAAGTAAGACATCTGCATCAATATCAATTGCTCTCATTGCGGCACATGTATCAGTTGTGTAAAAAGGCTTGCCAGTCCCAGCGGCAAAAATTACTACTGTACCTTTATTAAGTAATTCAACAGCTTCTTCTTTTGTATATTTTTTAGCTACTTTTTCTACTGCTAAAGCACTTAAAACCTCAGCAGAAACGCCGTCTTCTATTAAAATACTCTTAAGTGCAGCAGCGTTAATCACTGTTGCTACCATGCCCATATAGTCAGCATCTTCAACTTCAAGACCTATTTCTTTGGCAAGTTTTCCTCGCCAAATATTTCCGGCCCCAACTACGATGCTAACTTGAATTTTAAGTTCAAGGTATTCTTTAATAATTTTAACGATACTTTTTAAAGTTTGAGCATCAAAAATTTGAGATGNTTTTTTATCTTTAAGTGCTTCACCACTTAACTTAAGGACTATTCTTTTGTATTTATGCATATTAACTCCTTAAAGAAAAACATCCATAAAGGATGCTTTTCAATTTTAGATTGCGCCCATGACTTCTTCTGCGAAGTCGTCTTTGCGTTTTTCTAAACCTTCACCACATTGATAACGAACAAAGCAAGTAACGGTATTGCCTAATTCTTTAAGGACAACGCCAACTTTCTTTTCACCATCTAACAAGTAGACTTGTTCAGATAATGTATTGTCATTAAATGTTTTGCTAACTCTTCCTGCAACTATTTTTTCGAGAATATTTGCTGGTTTTTTGGCTAACTCTTCATCATTTTTAGCAGCTTCAGTTTGAATTCTTGTTTCTTTTTCAAATTCACTTTGTGGAATATCATCTTTTTTAATATAAGAAGGATTGTTTGCTGCAATATGCATTGCAAGTCCACGTGCTAATTCTTGATCAGTTTTTTCTAAAACGACTACAGATGTAATTTTTCCACCCATGTGTTTGTAGGCAAAAACATTTTCAGCTGAGGCTTTGATAATTTCAAAACGACGGAATGAAAGTTTTTCACCAATTTTTAATGTAGCTTCATTAAATAAAGGTTGAATTAATGCATCAGCTTCTTCATGTGTTTTAGGTAAATGTTTTAGAAGTAGTTTTGCACTATCTTCGACAATTTGAATAAATGTTTCACCACGAGCAACAAAGTCAGTTTCGCAGTTAATTTCAAGAATAACAGTTTCGTTTTTGCCAACTAAAGCGGTTGTTAAACCTTCTGCTGCAATTCGAGCTTGTTTCTTTTCTGCTGTAGTAATTCCCTTTTCACGAAGCCAATCTTTTGCTAAGTCAAGATCCATGTTTGTTGCTTCAAGGGCTCTTTTACAGTCCATCATTCCAGCGCCAGTTGTGGCACGGAGTTCTTTAATAAGTTCAATCATTGTTGCCATTATTCTTTAGCCTCCTCTTTCTTTTCTTCAACTTTTTCTTCCTTAACAGTTTCTTTTACTTCTTTTTTAACAGTCTTTTTCTTTGGTTCTTCAGTTTTAACATCGCCTTCTACTTTTGGTTCTTTAACCTTTTTAGGCTTAGCTTCTTTTTTTACTTCAGGTGTTTCAGTTGTTTCTTTTGCTTCAACTTTTTTAGAGCGTTTTGGTTTTTTAACTTCTTCTACACTTTCAACATCTTCTAAAAGATCGTCATGTTCTTCAACTTTTCTTTCATGATGTTGTCTTTTTGGTTTATCTNAATGTTCAGTCTTTTTCTTGCGAATACGTTGAGGTTGTTGTGCTGGACGAACTTCTTCTTCATCCTTATCCATTAGTTGATGGCTTTTGGATAGTGATTGTTCAAGAGTTTCAATTTCAGTTTCAACATCAGGCGTATAAGCAACTACAGTTAAACCACCTTTTGCTTGAGCAACTGCGTCTGCCATTAATTGAAGGAAAAGTTGTACGGTTTTAGTTGCATCATCATTTGCTGGGACAATGTAGTCTAAAACATCTGGATCACAGTTTGTATCAATTAAGCCAAATACTGGAATGCCAAGTTTGCGTGCTTCTTTAACGGCATTGATTTCAATAATTGAGCTTGTGACAATTACTGCTTCTGGAACTCTACGCATTTCTTTGATACCTTCAAAGTTTAGCGTTAATCTTTCCATTTCTTTACGAATACGTGCTAATTCTTTTTTGTTTAAATGTTTGAATCCACCATCGGCTTCTTTCATTTCTAATTCGCGAAGATAGCGAATTCGATTTAAAATTGTACGGAAGTTAGTTAATGTTCCGCCTAACCAACGATTATTAATATAAAAGGAACCACAGCGTTCAGCTTCTTGTTTAACAAATTCTGCATGGGCTTTTCTAGTTCCAACGAATAAGACCTTGCCACCTCTTGTGACGATGTCTTTTAATTTTTCGTATGCTTCTTCAACTTTTACAACCGTTTTTTCAAGGTTGATAATATGAACACCATTACGTTCACCATAAATATATGGTTTCATCTTGGGGTTCCATAGTCTTGTTTGATGGCCAAAATGGGCACCAGCTTCAAGTAGCTTTTTCATTGTAACTACGGGTAAATCCATGTTTGGAAGAACTTGTTCCATTGTTGGTTCTACGACAACGGCTTCTTCTAGTTTTTTTGTTTCACTCATGTTTTGAGCCTCCTTTGTTTTTTCCTCCATTGTTTCTAACTTAGTTCCTAGCTTGCACGCTAGACTAGAACTAAGAATTCACAATGTGTGTATTTGGTTTATGACCGCGAATATCTTACCATAGGTAAAAGTTCCTTGCAATGAGAAACTCTTATGTTTTATTAAATTGTTTAAAAAATGGTGTACTTTT